>ERZ779746.9-NODE-9-length-188725-cov-3.410171_pt1 | contig 188725 bp, 189 predicted proteins | sample MGYA00511888_ERZ779746 | MGnify/ENA primary metagenome ERZ779746 (study PRJEB29588, sample SAMEA1964695) | human gut metagenome | biome: human gut; feature: human-associated habitat; material: faeces | place: Denmark | collected 2008/2010 ... | reverse complement strand
CATCCACATAGATAGAAATATCGAAATGAGAAATCAGGTGGATTGAAAATAAGGTAGTTGAAATACTACACGAAGCGAGTATCGATAGGTTTATTCCGAAACGGATAGCTCCAAGAAGTTTGGTAACAGAACTTGTTGGATGAGAATATGATCTGCATCATTGAATGTGTAGGTTTGACAGCTGTAAACGCACTGTCAACACATTTCTCGATTGAATCCTGCCGTGAGAAAGAAAAGGTTCGACACTACATCGAATTTAAAGACGGCACAAAAGTGAAAGATGAAAAGTTCCCAATTAAGAAGAACGACAAGAAACATGGCTGTGTCATCAGTTTTATTCCGTCGCCGAAATACTTGGGAGCAAATACGCAAATTCCATTCTCTGAAGTCAAAGAATGGATTGAATTACAATCGTACCTGATTCCAACAGAGCATAAGATTAAAATCATAGTTGAAGAATGGAAAGGTACAAAACTTCTTAGCCGAGAAAAAATAAAAACCCAGCCATTTGAGAATATCATTAAGAAAACCGTAACAGATGATAAGCATTCTTCTATGTGTCACATTACTTGTCATAACGAATGGGCAGAGCGCGCAAGATCCTTCGTCTTAGATAAGAAAGGCAATCCGAAGAATGTAACAAGGGACGTTACGAGAGTCTTAGATTTCGAGATCGTGGCTTGTTATATTCCGGATAATTCCGTGCAGTATGACTCTTATTGCAACTTTACACATACAACGCAAGGAGGTATCCATCAGGATACATTCGATGAGTTGTTCTGTCGTTACATCATCGCTGCCGCAAAAGAGAAAATGAGTGACAGTGATTGGGAAAAATACAAACCAACTTGGGACGATGTTCGAACCGGTTTGGTTTGTTGTATGAACTTAAATACGAATGCAGAAGTTGGATTCGTTGGAAACGTCAAAGAAAAGATTGACAACAAGAAACTGATCCCTTACATTAAGGAGGCACTATCGAAGGCCATTGATCAGTTCTTTTCCGAGAACAAAACGATTCTCGATGAGTATGTAAAGAACGTACGTACTAGCGCAAGACTGCGAATCAATCTGATGAAAGAGCGTGAAGCTTCTAAAGTGACACGTATGAATAGCTTTGACGAATGGGACATGAAGAATCTGATTCCATGCAATAATCGTAAGAAACATGATTTCCGAGAATTATTCATCGTAGAAGGAGAATCCGCGGCAGGTGGTTTATCTTCTGCATGTGATCGTGACACCCAGGCATTCTTTCAGCTTAGAGGTGTTACGAAGAATCCGTATAAATGCACCTACTACGAGTTTGCAAATAACCCGGAAATGAAAGCATTAATCAGTGTTTTGAAATGCGGTTCTGGTCCAAGTTTTAACTTGAACAACTTATGGTATGAACGGATTAACATCTTTAGTGATTCCGATATTGACGGTTACTACATCACACTTGGTGTGTTGGGAGCCTTCTATAAATATATGAGACCAATCATTGAGGCTGGTAAGCTGTACAAAGTTATGGCACCATTATACCGAATCAATGAAGGTAAGAAAGAAGACACCTATGTCGTACGTCGTTCAGAGATTACCGAAATCTTCTTTAAGAATGTCGTGAAAGCTTATAACGTAGACTTACTTCAGGGCGCTGGATATAACAAGACTGCCATTGTGAAAGAATCCTTAAACAAGAGCGGTTTGTTCCAGATGTTAACAGATCTGAAAAACTATCGTTCCGATCTGCAGTATGTTGCCGACATCGTCGGTAAATTGGATATGCGATTTATGGAGTGCGTACTGTCACTTCTTGGAATCGTGGGAGGTTTCAGCGGCACGGTCGAGGCCAAGGTTTTAAATGAAATCCTCTTTAACCAGAAGTTTGTCAAATCCTTTATGAGCAAATTACAGACGTTCTATCCAGAAGTAAAACTCGAAGGCAATCATCTGTATGGTCCTGTCAATGGACGTTACTGTAGTATGTCGATCAATCCAAACCTTATGAAAACCGCAGCAAAGCTTTTCCCGATCTACGACAGATATGGATACAAGATCCAGATTCAAAACAAGAACGGAGGAGAGAAAAAGTCAGTTACCTTGTTGGAATTTCTGAACTTAACCTCCAGATATGAACCAGCCATCCGAGGTAGATACAAGGGACTCGGTGAGATGAACGCAAGCGATTTGAAGAAAACTGTTATGGACATCAATACGAGAATGTCAATACAGTTCACTGTTGATGACGTAGAAAATGAACTCGAAGTCTTCAACAAACTGCTTTCGGACAAGAAAGCCTACGCTGAAAAACGTAAGCGTATGATGGAAGCTTATGTCATCGACCCAGAAGATCTTGATAACTAAGGAGGACTCATATCATGGCTAAGAAGAAAGAAATTAAAATTGATCCACATACAATTGATGACGTGGATGGAAAGTTACTCGCAAAAGTATTAGATACAAACAGCAAATCATTTCATGATTTGATGGACGCTGTAAATAAAGACCGTGTTGCAACTATTAATGTTGCAACTGCGGCAGAAGAGTTCACTTGTATCTACGGAGCAAATAAAAACCTGTACCGTATCTCACCAAGTTTACAAGATGGATTACGTCCAGGAAAACGTAGAGCCCTGTATGCATTATGGGAATTAAACAACCGACCACAAAATACAAAGCCAGAGACTTTAAAAGCATTAAAGAATAACACCAATAAACTATTACGAGTAATTGGTGACACATCTGGTAAGTATCATCCACATGGTGATACCTCTGTCGGCGATACCATCTGTGCAGAAGGTCAAGGGTTCCGTAATACCATCAACACAATTGGACCAGAAGGTTCCTATGGCAACATTAACGGACAGGCCCACGCAGCATTCCGATATCTGGAAGCTTATGTTCCAGAGTATATGATCGATTGCTTCTTTGATGATTTTGATAGCTATTGTGTTCCTATGCGCACATCATACGATGGCAAAGGTAAGGAACCTGAGTACCTACCAGCAAAGTACCCACACGTCTTATTCAATCCACAGTTCAGTGGTATTGGATATGGACTCGCATCAAATATTCCGCCATTCAATATCCAAGAGGTATTGGAAGCAACGATCAAGTTAATTAAGAATCCAGATGCAAAAATCATGCTGATTCCTGACTTTAAATTTGGTGTCGACATCGTTGATACCGGATATTTTAAGGATATCAATAAGAATGGCTCTGGCAAACTTACGGTTCAGGGTCGTTATACCGTAGATGGTGTGCAAAATACAATCACCATCTGGTCCCTACCGTTGAACGTATACGCGCAAAACTGGATTAAGGGAGTTGCAACCGAGTGTAAAAAAGGCGGCGTTTTAGAAGGTAAAGTAACTGGTATTGACAACTATACTGGTGAAGATCAAGTAAAAGTAATCCTTCATCTGGCCCCAGATGTTAACTCAGACGAGATCATCAAATGGTTGACCGAAAAATCAGGCATGAAGACAACGCATGCCGTAGCCATACGTGTAGTTGATAATTACGTGTCCTACTTATATGGCATTAAGTCGCTACTTAAGGAATGGATCGACTTCCGTAGAGATTGCCTCAGATCGATGTGCAATTATAAACTCGTACGCAACATGGAAAAGGAACACTTAACGAAGGTTCTGTTAATGCTTTGCTCAAGCAAGGCAAAAGCGGAAGAAGCAATGAAGATTGCAAGGGAATCCCAAAACAAGGAAGAGAACGTGCAAGCGTTAATGAAGAGATACGACATCACTTCTATACAGGCGAGAGAGATTGCAGAAATGCGACTCAGCCAGTTTAACAAAGACCGTACCTTAGAGTACGAAGAAGTCTTAAAAGAATGCACCAAAGAAATCAAACGTCTGAATAAGATCTTAACAGACGATAAGCACATCGACGAGCTGATGATTGAACAGCTCGAAGAAGGTATCAAGAAATATGGAGTTCCGAGACGATCCCGCATCATTCGTTTGGATGATGAGTTGGAGATCCCAGATACGTTACATCTGGTTGGCATCTCAAAATCCGGTTACATTAAGAAGATTAAATACAAAGCCGGCAAACCAATTGGTGAAGTCGGCAAAGATAATAGAAACGTGACGATCTTGAAAGCCGGTAATAGGGAATCCGTGTATGTGATTTCCTCAGATGGAACCATCTCACAAATTCCATTATCATCTATTCCAGATATGAAGGTCGACGATATTGGCGTCGAGATCAAACGCTACTTTGGTGGCTCTGGAGAGATCGTAACTGTATTGAAGGTTCCGACTAAGAAAGAAGCCTTAATTAGTGCGGAATTAGAATTATTAGTCATTACTCGTAATGGCTATGCGAAACGTGTAAAATTAATAGACTTGAAACTCAAAGACGGTAAGGAGCAGAAGATCTTAAATCTCAATGAAGGTGACGAATTGGTTAAGGTCGTTGCTGTTCCAGATAACTCAATGGATGTTGTCATTTGCACAAGTCTTGGAAACGGAATTCGATTACCCCTTGATTCTATCAAGACTGCTTCCAAGACAGCAAAGGGACAACGCATCATTACCATGTTCCAGGAAGAGGACGTTACAGGCGCTAGCATCATTGATCCGAAGATCAAACACCTGCTATACATTACATCTTCCGGTAAGATGAAGTTAACAGAACTTAAGTATTTCCCTCCGGTGGAACGTGGTAGTAAACCAATCTCCTTAATCGCATTAGATACGATGGAACGTTTAATCGGTGTCGCATCCGCCAAGAAATCCGACATGATTAAGCTTTATGGTAAAAAAGGGGGAGATTCCTATGATCCTGTAGCGGTTTCTGAGATTCCCGTAAGATCCAGACTTGCGAAGGGTGAAAAGATTATTAAGACTTTAAGATCTGACGTGATCGTTGGATATAAAGTCTTCCAGGCATAAATAAGAAGAACCATACGGAGATAATCCGTATGGTTCTTTTTTTGTATCTCCATCTGAGATACGTACCCTAGAAAATAATACTATACGATTTGTATATGGGTTACCCCTTTCATAATCGTTAAATATTTGTAGGGTATCGAAGACACTTCTATCATGCAGAAGCTTCTTCTGTTTTGTACCACAGGCAATCTTCTGTAGGAGTAGTTGCCTGTACGTAGATACGCTGACAAGCGTTTAATTTCTTAAGCATATCGGAGCTCATGATACCATCATGCTCTTCTGTAACAACAGTTGTTGTTGCGATTGTACCGCCAACAACTTTCTCGATATCCTCTTTTGTGATCTCAGCGATGATTTCACGAGCTGTTTTGTTCTCAACCTTGCCAAGTCCTACATCAGCAGCTGTTGTGCCGTGCGGGTTTGTGCCTGTTCCCGGATGAGAATATACAAGGATTTCTGTACCATTGATCTTGATGTAGCCGTTCTGTTCAGATTTCTCTGTCAGTGTAGCATCTACACGAGCGTGCTCTGCCTGAGAGTGCTGGTAAGCGATGTTACCATAGTCACCACGGAATGCTGTAGAAGCTGTAATACCAAGAGCCAGGGTATCGGAGATAACTACGAAAGCTGTTCCAGACCATCTGTATGTTTTACCAGATTTAAGGTCTACATAGATTTTACCTGTTTCACCAGCGATTTTATCACCAGCGCCATCAGCTTCTGTATACAGAAGTTTGTCTGTATGCATGTAACCTTCAACAACGTCATCAACGAAAGAAGGAAGCTGAGCAGCCGGGATAAGGCCTGTAGAATCCAGTGTAGCAACACCGTTTGCAACACCCATAAGTGCAGATTTGATATATGGATGCTCATGGTTAGCTTTGTCGTAAGCTTTCTTTACAGCTGCAAGTGTAGCTGCTTTTGTAGAATCTTCCAGAGTTACGGCGTCAGAAAGCTGAACAACACCTGCTGCTGTAGTAGATGCTGCCTGAATCTCTGCCCATGTGTTATCGCAACGAAGGAATTTAAGGTTGTTTGCTGCCTCAACTTCCGGTACATGGTTACCGTGTGCTTTGTCTGCTTTACCTGCAAGTAACTCTACGAGAGTTGTGCCATCGTCGTTACGAACGTTAGCTGTCTTGGTGATAGGATAAAGCGCTTTAACTGTTTCACCAGATTTCTGGTTCATTAAAAAGGTAAGTCCTGCTGCTAATGCTGCTGCCATAGAAATACCACCTTTCTGAAAAATTTTCTTAAGCTTTCCATAAATATACGGATGGTTCGCCCCATCCGTTATTCATTTAAAAGACAGTTCTTTTATTTTCCGAGGCAGGTGTTTCGGCTTTCCACCCTAAAACAAATAGTTAAACTACGTTAGTAAAGGAGGGATACCATGTCCTTGGATTACGATCAGATTCTCCATGGGAATCCGACGAAGAATCTTATGATTCGTCATCGGGAATTACAGGAGAACTACACTGAAGAAAAAGCCCAGGATTACTCCAAGCTGTACACAGGCCAGCCGCTCTCCTTTCTTCTGGAGAACTCCAGATTCGTGTTCTCAGAACCTACCTATGGATATCCGTATTATATAGATCAGGTTACCTCAAAAGAACACATGCTGGAATGCGTACCCGCATATCCGGAGGAACACGAAAAGGTCCATCTTTTTTTGGTGGAACATCGTGACGCGATGCAGCCTGATCAGATTGAGATGTTTGAGTCTTTAGAGAACCGCTTAGGGGAACTCTCTGATAGTACCAAACATCTTCGAATGCTGTTAGAGTATATGACAGAACGATTTGGGGAAGACGAGATGGATGCAACCATCACGACTCATCCCATGGTGTATCTGTCCTTAACACCGTTCGAATTAATGAAAGAAGACGCGGATCCAGAGATTCTGGAACGTGTTCACGAAATCGGTCAGCTTCTCTTAGTTGGAAGCAACGATACCGATAAGTGGAAAGAAATGTTCGAATCTGCAACCACTGCTGGATTGCTGATGCAGGATTCTGCATATGTAGAAGCAGTCAATGCTATGCCGAGAGATTTCAGAAACGTGGTCAAACACTTATCCACAATCTCCTTAGGTAATCAGATTCGTTCTATCAACGACGTCGAGCAAAAACCCGATGACATGTTTATGCGTGAGTATGTATCTCCGGAATATGCAGTTGAGTCTATTTTTGGACTGATGAATGATTCCGAAGAATACAGTGAAATCTTCGAAGCTGAACGTGCTTACTATGGGGATCTTGCTGGATATGCTTATGATCTCTTGAGTAGCCTTGCTACTTTTGAGTATACACATTGCGAAGATCCTGGAAAACCGATTACTGGATTCCAGGGTATCTTTGACGAAAACACAACCGTAGAGGAAGCTATGAACTTCCTCGCTTCTCAGGCGTCACAGTACGAAGCCTACACCGAAGCCTCTAATGACGATCTTGGAGAACCTTCTCCGACCGTTCGAGACTCCGCTGGCTCTTATGGTGAAGTCGGAAAAAAAGCGGTTCCCCCATCTCCTAAATCTGCAGCTCAATCCGCGCAGTTCAAAATGATGGACAAAGAAGCCAAGTCATATCAGTACATGGCAAAAGCGAAGGCGAAGGGGGATGAAATTAAAGGAGCTGCAAAGGCGGCATCTGCTATCCCAAAGAATATCAAATCATCCATTGATGATACAGTAGACGAGTGGGATAAGTTGGATGATGAACGTCGACGTAAATTCATGGTAAAACCTGGATATCGTAAGAAGATCTTTCGAAAGATCAAACTGGCATTGCTTTACGGAGCATCTGCACAGGTATCCTTACTGATGGTGCCAGTTACCATGATCTGTCGTCATTACTCCAAAATCAAAGATGGCCGCATTCGTACTGAACTCGCTCGAGAGTTAGACACCGAGATTCAAGTTTGTCAAGCTAAGATCGATGATGCAAACTCTGAAAGCGACAAAACAGAAAAATACAAACTGATGCGTATCAAGAGTAAGTTGGAAGCCGAACGTGACCGCGTGAAGTACAACAGTCATTACCTGTAGAAAGGAGGTACGCCAGTGATTGTAAAAACGCCAAAACATCCAGGATATGGAAAGTATTTCCTGGCAATGGAGGCACCTGGTGACCCTCCCCTTCGAAAGAATATGAAAGTGATCACGGTTCGACCTAACCGGCGAGCTAGAATCGATTTTACTACAAACGATCTAGTAGTCTCAGATGAACCTGTACCGGAACTTCCAGAGATCGATGATCCTGTGGATTCGGAATTAGATCTGCCTGATATCAACGATGGGGACGTAGGTGTTGACGATCTCCCAGAGATTGATAATGATCTTTCTGATCTTCCGGACATAGATCAAACTCAAACTCAGAGTGATCCGGACCAGGCACTTCCTGATGATGTACCTGCAGATATCGATATCCCGGACATAACTCCGGACGGTTCTTCTGTCGACGTGCCGGCAGACCTCGATGAACCAGATACAGATGTTGATATAGATGTACCTGACATCGATGATACTCCAGATGTAGAGTTACCAAATGACATTGATACAGGGGATGTAGATCTCGATGATTTACCGGATGACGTCCCAGATGATCCAGATCTGGATATTCCAGATTTGGACGATGATACGATTGCAAATTCTTTACCGAATGCAGATGATCTACCTGAAGATTTCGGAGATCTTGCAGATCTTCCAGATGACCTTGGAGATGATCCTGATGATTTAAATCTTCCTGACTTGGATGATGATACCATCGCAAACTCCTTACCATCTGTTGGAGATGCCGATCTTCCAATTGTAGATGATCCAACGCAATCTACAAATATCAATGTAACTCCCGATACCAATGGAGAAGAAGACTTTACTGGTACTACCGATGTACCACAGTCTACAAATGTAGCGGTTACTCCAGATAATGGAAACGGACAAGAGGATTATACTGCAGAACCGGAACCTGTACCAGATTTGAATACAGAAGTTCCACCAGCAGACAACCAGCAAGGTGCTGCGCCTGCTCCAGATGATGGAGCCAATGCGGACAATACGGATTATACCCAAGCCCCTGCTGGAAACCAAAATGATCCAAATGCGCAACAACAACCAGCTACTCCTGACACAAATCAGGATAATGCAAATACTCAGAAACGTGGACCAGGATTGGAATACGATTCTGTTAGAAAATACAATTTATATAAAGAATTTATGAAGCTTCGTACCGCGGTTGATGGTTACATTACCAAACTCGAAGCTTGTATATCGGATGACCCACGATCCAATCAGGTTATCAAAACAGCAACTACGAAGTTTCGTGAGCTTTATGATCTGATTACGGATTATATGATGATGAAATATGAGTTATGTACGTATATACAAAATCTCTTATTTTATCAACGTCAGGTTGCAACCGTTCAGCTGATCTTTGCACTCTTAAAAGAAACCAATCAGATGCAGAAATCCGAAGAAGAACGGGAACAGAAAAAGAAACCGCGTAAAACTACGCAATAAAACATTCGATTAAAAAAGTCTAGTTTGTGAATGCGGGCTTTTCTGCATAAAACAAACTAATAAAGCAAGAAAAAGAAAATACTCAAGTAAAGGAGTGACAATTTCGTGACTAAAAATATTAGCTTTTTAGAGTCAGGGGATACATTCGAAGAAACAGCGTCCGTCGGCGGTTTTATGACTGCTAAAGCTGGTACTAGCTTCGATGACATCTTTACTGAAGCTACCAACAACATGATGGCACAGAATGTGAACCCTCTGAGAAACATCAATGATATGATCAATGCTCCGGCAATCATGGAATCTTATAAAAACGAACTCTTAAAAGATCTTCAGGAAAAATGCGAGCAGTGGGCTGCTGATGATGCAGCAGATCCGGAACATAGCTGCCATGGTACACATGTTCATCTGTATGAGCAGGTTTCCGACATGTTTGATAACTGTGTCGATGACCTGATCAAAGAATCTACACGTGTTGGCCAGTTACTTCCGATCAAAGCTATCGATCTCCCGATCCTGGTTAAGCAGCAGCTTAAACTGGCTACAAAGGATATCATGCAGACTGAAGTTGTTAAGAGCCCGATTGTCAAGAAACATCTGGAGCAGACTTACATTGTGGACAACAACGATCCTACCAAACGTTGGAAATTCCCACAGTGTTTCTTCGATGGAACATATCGTGAATCTTGGGAAGCTGGTAAAGGTTTTCCGATCAAAAACGATGTTGTTAAGATCGAAGAGCTGAAAAACTTCAATGTTATTGAAAAACTGACAGACGTACCGAATCCGGAATCCTACAGAGAAAACATCACAATCGCTTTCTCTGCTCCGAAGGTAACTGTTAAAGATCCACAAGGTGGAGATGACATCACTGTTACATTAAAGACTCCGCTTCGTATCAACCTGTCTGACAACGCACTGCTTGGTGGACTGGTAGATCAGGACGTTAGAAGAGCAGATGGAAGCACATTCCACGTAACAGATCAGCTTGCTGGTTTTGCTGATACAGCAAAGAACACAGTTAGCATGAAAGCTCTCAATGATCAGATCACAGGAGTTATCTTTGAAGGATACATCTCCAACGAACTGAACGAGCGTTCCATCGGATTCGATTACACACGTGAAGAACGTGAATGGAAGATCGAGGATGGATCTCGTGCGAATATTTCCTATTCTCTCGAGCAGCTCGAAGATACAAAAGCTCTTATGGACATCGATCTGTACAGAAAATCCTACAACAACCTCTCTGAGTGGATGATTCAGCAGGAGGATTCTGATATCCTTAGATGGCTGGATGAGCAGTTCAACATGTACAAAGGTGTTGAAATGGATATTCTGGACTTTGATCCATTTATCCTGGAAGACCAGTTTGATTGTGATTCTACATCCATCACAACCGCTCTTCCAAATGAATACATCAGCAAAATGCTGAAATTCAAGATCGACCGTCTGATTACAGATATCGCCGACACAGCTAAAATGGACGGCTTCACATTTGTAATCTATGGCAACCCGAGATACATTTCCTTCTTAAATCCGGAAGTAAACTGGGTTACAAGACCAGGAAATACAATCAACGGCGTTAAACTGGACTACAGCTACGGCATTATGACATCTGGTGACGTTAAAGTTCAGGTTGTTAGTACAAAGAAAGTACTGGCTAAATACGACAAAGTTGCGAAGATGCACAGAGGACTGAGAATCATTCCGTTCCCAACATCTCCGGAACAGTTCACATTCAAACATTACAAATATACTACTCATATCTTAACAGCACAGAACAGTGCGTACAGAGATCCGAACAAACCGGGCGGATCCATGACTAACCTGATGGGTGTATCTCGTTATACAAACGCAGCCATCCAGGGTATTCAGGCTGAAGTCGACATCGTTAACGCTGAGCAGTATATCAATATGACATATACTCACTAAGAGTTGACAAATGAGAGTGATGGCTTCGGTCGTCACTCTCATTTTTAACAGTATAGTAAGCTGGGAATGGCACTCAGCTTCCATAAAGCAGGGAGCATATGCAGGGAAATGCTCACGGTGCTTCTTTTTCCATGCGATCTTCACACATCCTGAAGATCAGTGGTTCTCCTTTTTATGTACAGATAATTTTACCCAAATCATTAGTAGCAATGACGTGTCAGGGCGTCATTGCTACTTTAAAAGTTATATAAAAAAAGACAGTCTGATAGGAGGCGAGAACAAAAAAATACGGGGAGGACAAGCCTCCCCAGATGATTATAGACGCTGAATCATGTTCCTAGTTGGAGCATATGCGTCCATTGACTTGGAATGATTGACATTGGTGCCGTGAACCATTGCTTCATATTCCAAATCTGCATAGTCTGCATGACTACGTGTCATCATATTATGTAATAAATATGATAACTGGGAATTAGACATATGATCGCCTCCTTTCTATCATTATTTCACATAAATATTATATAAATGAAATATAGGAGGAATACGAATGAACATGCACGTACGCATACCATATCTTACACATAACGATGATGGTAAAGAAAGATGCCAATCTCATACCGTTGCATGCTATACAAAAGATGGTTGGTTATCTAATATCGAAGGCTATGGATATACTAGAGAAGAAGCCTTCGAGGAATTTAAAAAGAAATTAAATGAACGATTAACCGAACTTTGCGTTCTATGCAATCAGGTAAATCGTTATGAATTTAATGCAGCATCTAATCCAATTACAATGCATTCTGTAGATTGGAAAGGCGATATTATAGATGAATAACGAGCGGAAAACTCGTTATTCATCTTCTATTCTTGCATGTAAAATACAATGTATTAACGTATTTAAACTTAGAAAGGAGGCCTCGGAAACAATGAAAGATCATAACATGAAGCCGGAGCATTTAAGAACTCTGGACAACGCTTTTAAGGTACTGATGGAATATCCAACCTCTCGATCTGGAATGTCGTTAATTACAGATACTCTTTGTGAATGCTTCGGTGATGATTTTTCCGGATCAGTTGTATCCACACAACCAGATGTACCGCTGTTTGTCATGAGCATTTTCCCAGAGCGTTCCACTACCGATAAGATCATTGAATCTGTCGCTCGTGGAAACAGTGATTTCAAAACTATTCAGTCCTTATGGGAGAAAAACTCCAAATGGACGATTGAGATAGATGAACGCATCTTAAAAGGTACGTTTACCACCAGAGAGCTGACCGCTATGGTGTTACATGAAGTCGGACATTTAATCCAATCGAAAACGATTGCTACTCGTATTATCACTGTCTTACAGTATGAATACGCAAAGACTTCTATGCAAAACAAGATGGTACTTCGAACAAAAGTATTTCGATCTATCATGGCGTTACCGATCATTAATAGCTGTATCTCAGATCAGAAGGGTTCTAACCTGAAAGAAGAGATCAAAGCAGATCGATACGCAAAGAAACTTGGATATGCCAAAGACTTAATCTCTGCAATGAATAAGCTCTCCAAACATCCAAGTTACAACTTGAAAAAAGATCCGAATGAAGCAATGAGGACAACCACTCAGTTTTCCTTAAACACATTACAGAACTTCCAAAACCGTAAGGATGAACTTGTAAAATCTGAGCTCACATCCTTAAAAGAAGCTGTACAATCCCCATATTTGGAGAGCGTGTTAGTAGATATATACGGACAGTGGTTTGTAGATAAATCTGCATTTAATGAATCTTCTCAGCTTGATTATTTCGTTCGGCAGAACAACAAGTCTCAATTTATCGATCGAATGATGAAAGAGTCCACGGATTCCTATATGAGAGAATTCGGTATCTTTGGAAAAAAGAAGTTACAGCGTATTGACCCTGCAGATATTGACTACATCACAATTAAGATCGATCAGATCAACTCTGACTTGGATAAGATGATGCTTGTCTCATATATCCATAATAAGATGGATATGGTCAACTTCTATTTGGATTTGTTAGATGATCCATCTGGTAAGAAGTACAACGTTCCACATTCTCGTAGTTATCTAATGAGTGTGCAAAAGCAACTCGAGATGTTACGTGAAAAAGCCTTAAAGAAAATCATTCCTCCAAAACAGCCAGATATCTATGTCGGATATCCAGCTGGTTACGAGGGTTAAACAAGAAGGAAAGTCCGAGTGGCTTTCCTTCTTTTTCATATCGATCCCGACAGGTCTCTAACTATATTTAAGGAGGTTTATTAATATGAGTAGAAACTTGTCGTTTGATTACGTTATTAAGAACGTAGAAGACAGAGAGCATGTGGACATTAGTCCACTTTTATTAAAACAAAACAATTCACATATCGTTCCGCAATCTCCAGATGAGATGAGTGATGAATACAAAGAATTATCTAATGCACACAGAGAAATCAGCTTGGCTCATAGTGCCAGTGGTGATCCATTAAATGCAGAAGAACAGCACACAGTTGCCTTATGGGGACGGTGTCATGACCGTTGCCAGGAAATCATCAATGAAGCTGCTGATAATATCTGGTACTTCTTTCGAGAGATCTTACGAGTTCCACATGGATTGAATAATCATGGAATGATTCCAACTGATATGAGAGATCCATATGACATGCATTTTCAGATGACTGAATGGGGTGTAAAAGTACTCTGGGTATATGAACATGACTTATGTGCCGAATGTGTACGATTTAATAGTATGCAACAGAGAATCTTGATTGCCGGAATCGTGACTCATAAATTATTCAATGCCGCAATTTCTTGGATTCGGAATTCTTCGATTGAAGGATATGAACCACTTGTATGGCTTGCAATGCTTAAGAATGCCGCTTACGTATACACTGAAGATGTTGCCAGTTTAGTATGGATTATGATCAATGAACTTGGGCATTACAGCTTCTTAGAGAACATCGTAGAAGCAATTTATGATATCGTGGATACAGATAACGTCGCATGGAATTGCACGAAAATGCATCCTTGGATGTTTGACGTAAAAAAATCACGTATGGAAGACACTTCGGATGTCGCAGCGGAAACCAAAGGATTTGTAATCTCCAACTACGGAAAGGTTGATTTCAAGTCTCATCTTTCATATACGAAAAAAACAGGAGGCCTATTAATCTTTCATTCAGCAGATACATTCAATAATGTGCTTCCAGAACTCACCTTTGAATTGATTATGAAAGATCTGGATGCAAAAATGGCAATTGCGAATCATGCAACGTACTTTATCTCAGCTAGTATTTCGGAATTATTAACCAAACGAATTCCATTGCAGAAAGAGATTCTGATGTCCATGACTCATAGATTCAGTGCTTATGCATTTAATCGATCCTTACCACGAGATGAGGTATCCAATGCTGTAGAATCATTAAAACGAATCTATGCAGCAGAACTCGGCGTGTTACCAGATATTGAACGTGAAAATGATGACTTAATTGAGTATTACTTAAAACAACTTCAATACTTGCAAAAGAAAGCAAGTGAATAAAAAAAAGAACGGAACCTTATCGGGTTCCGTTCTTTCTTCTTTCTGCTTCCTCAGCAGCTCTGAGCATAGCTTCGTATTCAGCCTGCTCTTTTTCTCGTCTTGCCATAACGATTTTATTTCGTTTTTCTTTCTGACGAGCTTTGAAAGCTGCCGATCTCTTTTGGTTAACATTATCAAATTCGATAACTAAACCATCACCGTAGAGATCCTGGAACTGATCGGAGAAGTCTACAAGTCGCATCATATATACGACTTTCTTTTCACCTGACTTTCTGACTCGTTGTTCTGCAGTATAGAGCATACCTCCACGTGCACCGTATGTGTATACCATGAAGGTGAAGTCTGCAACACCTTCCATCTCGAGTACGTTGAGATGGTCTTCCAGAAAATCTTTTTGGAAATTTCTTGTTCCAGATAGATCGGCACCGATGCCAATTTCCAGACCCATGGACTGAACGTAATCTAACAAGATCTGGCGACGGCCACTAACAAGATAACCGTTCTCGTCAGTGATCAGCTCTAAGAACATCCTTACAGCTTCACACTTGAATTGGAATTCCTGCAGCTCACATTCAGACAATGTCTTGGCTCCCCAGAATTCTTGCTGCCAAGACTTGAAGAAGTAACCTTCTCCAGACTTGTCCAAGTCTTTCTGTTTGCCGTCCATGGATGCCTTTACTTGTCCAACTCCTTCGTTGAACTTGTTTACAAGGTCCTGGTGTCCTAATAAGAAATCTAAAATCTTCATGATAAATACCTCCTGTTTTTTTATTTTTTATATGAATTATCATTGGATTCCACAGAAATCATATATAAATATCCAATATCACTCTACGCTTAGAAATAGCAGTTTTAGACATCATAATAACTAACGACTTAACGAAAGGAGGATTTAGCATGGCATCACTTGGTACTGTCCCTGTAGTTCGACGTTCATCGAACCCAGGACCAAAAAGAATTATGCGAATCGGGTCGAAGTTATATGATTTCGGTACAAAAAATCGAACGTTCTTACAGGTGGCATCCGACCTTAAGAAATTAGGTAGAAAAAACTGCTATTTCATGCTAGAAGTTATAGATCCACGTGTAGTGACAATAGATCCTTATGCTGTAGATAAGGAAGGACACTCAACCCTGACGAAAGAACAGGTTTCAATCATCATGGCTGAGTGCAAGGTAAATCCATGGTACTACTTAAGAGAAATCTCACGTATTCCAGCCCAGGGTGGTGCTGGTGTACCATATAAAGCAAATCGTGGTAACATCGCTCAAGCATGGTGTATCATACATGGATATGATTCATGGCTCTGTTTACCGCGACAGAAAGGAAAGACTCAGTCGGCATTAGCAATTCAGTTATGGGCATACTCATTTGGTACATCAAACTCTGAGTTTATTTTTGTCAATAAAGATGGCGAGAACGCTAAGACAAATTTACGTCGTATGAAAGCTCAAATGGAACTTCTACCAGAATACATGCGATTCCCTTGGTACATTGATGAGAACGGAAACAAGATCAAACACACAATGAATGCAACATCTATGAAGCATCCGGTTACGAAAAATATCATCACTGTTAAGAGTAAGGCAACGTCCCATGAAATGGCATTGTCCCTTGCCCGTGGTCTTACTTCTCCGATTCAGCACTTCGATGAACCTGAGTTTACTAACCATATTGATACGATCGTATCCAACTCATATTCTACATTCGAGCAAGCTGCTAAAAACTCTAAAGACAATGGAGGTATGTACGGACGCATCTTTACATGTACGCCGGGCGACTTAGATACCTCACAAGGGCAAGCTGCACAAAGAATCCTTGATAACACACAAAAATGGACTGAAAAATGTTATGACTGGACTGATGAACAGATTCAAGAATATATCGACAGTAAAGGAGAACACTGCAATCGTATTTTATATATCGAATATCAGTACTATCAGATTGGACTATCACAGGAATGGTTAAAGAAGACCGCCGCTGGTATTGGAGACGCCTTAACTGTACGAAGAGAGATTCTTCTTCAGAGACTGCATGGTTCATCCTTGTCACCGTATCCGCAGGAAGATATTGAGTTCATTTCTGAAACACAGCATGTTCCAATCAAAACCTTATGGATTAACGATTATTTCCAGTTTGATGTATATGAAGAACTTGACCGTCGTATTCCATATCTGGTTGGTGTTGACTGTTCTACGGGTACCGTAGGGGATAACAATGCGATTACAGTATTGAATCCGTATACCTTAAGGCCAGTCGCTGAATTTGAATGCAACTACATTGGTGAAACTCTCTATATTCAGATTATTTCTGAACTTGTAGAGAAGCATATGCCTCGAGCATGTGTATGTATTGAACGTAATAGTATCGGTGATGCGATCATCGATTTCATTATTAATACTAATAATCCGCTGGCATCGAATCTCTACTACGATAAAGATAAGAACCTTCTTGAAGAACGATTAAAAGAAGTTCAAGACAACTTATCACTTCTCCAAGCACGAGCAAAGACTAAGACCTATTATGGTGTATATACATCTGGACAGTCTCGTGAATCTATGTTTGCAATTCTTTCCAGACGTGTATCCGAGAACAAAGAAGACTTTGTTACAAAGAATATCATTCGTGACTTATCTGGACTCGTGCGGAAAGCTTCTGGAAGAATAGAAGCAGGCCCGTCTGCGCACGATGACAGCATCATGAGTTACTTGATCGCACTGTATGTATACTACCATGGTGACAACCTGGGAATGTTTGGTATTACTCGTGGAGCTCGTGATGAGGATCTTGATAATACTGGACTTAAGAGGCCAGAAGAGATTGATCCTAGTCTGGTAGATCCAGCTTTAATTGCTGCAGCTAAGAAACGTGAAGCACAAGAAGCTGAGATGTTTAAGTTTGAAGAAGACATGAGGAAAGCAGAACTGGAGTCTCAACGTAAAACAAGAGAACTTCATAACGCTGGACTCATCCAAGGGGATATTTACGACCATACTCCAGAAGACATGATCGATGAATATGATAGTATGGGTGAAGTAGATTTAAGTATCTTTTAAAATAAAAAAAGAAGACTATACCAAATTAAAGGTATAGTCTTCTTTTAGAAACGTAACAACTTGTAACCACGCTCTGATAACGCGAGTTTACGAGTTACATGTCGCGCGACTAATTTATTGTTAGTCACCAAGCACGGTGTCGTCGCACCAACAATCGTCATTGTCTCCATAGTGTCTGATGATAATTTTACATTCAGTTCTGGAAATAACTCGAACTTTGCCTCCTTTTGTAACGTTATTTCCTTTTGTGTTTTTAACAACTAATTTTCTCATTTTTGGTATCCTCCGATATTTAATTTTTCTTTCGATTCACATAGATAATATATAACATTTTCAGTCTAAGTCTGCGAATTTTCACAGTCAGGACAACACACTAATAGAGACATAAATAAGGAGGTTACAAAATGGAAAATACTTCAACTAACACGAATTCTAGTATTCGTGAAATTATGAAGATGGCGCGAGAGTCTTACAACACATCTATGAACCAGACCGCTAGTCTTATGGAAGCATCTTATAAGATCTCAACTGCATTCTTAAAAGAAGCTGCCAAATGGTCTACTGAAGAGTTTGATACGATGAGTGACGACGATATCAAAATGATATACAATAGTTATTATATTGGATCTGCGGAAGCAAAATTACTGCAGCCGGAAGATATGCGTAAGGATCTCAAAGCTTGTAAGGGATTATCCAATACTGCATATGAAATGCAGAAGTCCTTTAAAGAAGTCCAGGATCTCTATAATGAATCTGTGGATGAAGATTGGAAACGCCGTAACAGCAAAGAATACCGTGATGCCACTTTAAACCGTATCGAAGAATGGAAATCTGAGATTGAAAAAATGGATCCGGTAAAAGATGCAAAAATGATTCGTGATCTTCGCCAGAAGGTTGAATTCATGGAATCTACTATCACACTAGATTTCATCACTGAGCGGATCAAACACGTAGAAAAAGAGAAGTCTACCATCATGAGACAGTTCTTCTCTGAATCTGAAGGATCCTATTCCTTAAATCGTTGCAAATCCAGATCCCCGAAATTTGGATTTGATGCAGATTGGTATAAATTCTTCTTTAATCTGGAAGAGAACTTCTTACCGGAAGAGTACCATGCATTCAACAACTTATTCTTATTTAACGTCATGCGTTTCATTGGCTATCAGGACCCATACAACGCCAAAGATCGTGGTATGGTACAGGCCATTGTAAGCAGCTTAACAGGTTTAGTTTATCATAAATTTGCCGATACCGAAATGGAAAATGTCATCATATCTTTAATTAAAGATTATGACTCTTATTTCGAAGATCAGCGTGAAAAATTCATGAAAGACAACACTACCAGGCCAAATCATCCAGTTCGTCTGGAACAGAGCAAGAAAGCCGATGCAGATCGTAGAAATGAGCTCTTCGCTGCTATGGTGAAGTTCAATTTCGAAATTCCGGAGAATGCTGCAGATATTAGTACTCACGACTTACAGGAGTACTTTAATAACAAAATGGAAGAAATGGTATCCAAAAATACCAAGGAAAAAGAACTCCATGGAGATGCTGAGACAACTGAAGAAGACGGTGTAACAACCATTCGTCCGACCTTCTTAAAGGATAAATACCGCAATCCTGTTGACTTAATCGATGGAAAATTCTACTATTTTAACCAGGATGAAGAAGGGCAGGAGTCCTACAAGAAAGTCTTAAACTACTTTAAGGCGCATGATTGCAAGATTGGATATCAGATGTTTGAGTTAAAGAACCCAGACGTTCGAACCGATGTATTTGCAGAAGATCTGACAGATGGAGAAAAGAAAGCAATCCTTGAGGAATGTAAATGGAACTTCTGGTTCTTCTGGATATATGTGATGAGACTGCAGGTGAATGTCAATACATTACTTGCTATTGATTCCATGTTAGCAGATCACAACACACTGGAAGAAACAATGCGCCAGTCTGGTAAATCTACAACAACTCGTGTATACAGTGAGTGGGCATACTTATTCCATAAGGATCATTATCCGTATATCTGTTGGTTAAATAGAGATGCCGTTCTTAGTAATCATATGATGGTTCATCTTAAAAATGACAGCAAGAAGCTTCCCTCGTATCTGCACGGAACCGATCATGAGGTTGAGAATGTAATACACCGAGTAACATCAATCAGCGATCTGGTATCATATATAAAAGATCTTCATGATAACGCTGATATGAGTACTGATGCCAGAATCCTGACTATTATCGATGATTTTGAGCTCATACATGATATTGAAAATACCGATAAATTAAAAGAACTTCTGAGTCTTCCGGTACATATTGTGGCGAATTCCATTCCAAATGATCCTAAGAATATTCCGAACTTAATGAAGGTATTTCAGAAAGATCGTGAAGTTATCGTTTATCCGTATCAGTTAAATAAAGAAACACATTGTGATTTCTTTACAGCGGTTAAGCATCATAACTTCCAGGATACTAACGCGATTGCTTACATTACCGTATGGAGTAAACGTCTTCGTACAAACGAAGAAATCGCTCAGATGGTAAGAGGACTTGGTGATCATGGAGGTACTACAGACAGTTTCTTACTCCGTGAAGTTTGGTGTAAACATGTGAGCAATGAATTCGTTCAATTCTGTAAAACAAATGGCATTGATATCACAGCAGAAGGTTATGATCCGTTTATCGCAAATACGTTCAGAACGGAAAATGGGGTAAAAATAAAATCAATTCTTGGTGACGCAAATCAGCTTCCAGAAACATGGAGATCTGGCGATCCGAAGATTTCATCTCTTGATAACTCTGCATATATTCACGAAGAACCGACATCTACAGGTGCTTTTAATTCACCATCTATTAATCAGTTGAAAGAAAAGATGGATAATGAAGGTACTTACAGTGTAGCCGATGCATTATCTGGAAAAACTTTGAAACCGAGAAAGTGATAAATAGCATTTATCCGCCCTAAAAACAGTGGTATAAGACAGGCCATAGTGTCTGTCTTATACTATTCTTTTGACTTGAAAAGAAGAAAGGAGAGCCTTTTTATGGATTATAAAACCGTGTTTGCAGATGACAAAAAAGGTCATATCATCTGCAACGTCCCATATTTAGAGATTTATATTCCCATGGCGTTCTTTGATAAATCTGGTAAGATCGCTGTGGATAATGGAGATACTATCACGTCTATTGCGTGTTTACCGATTGGACTGTTTGAGAATGGTAAACTTAAAGAGATTCGTACGATCAAATTAGGAGAACGTATGAACTTCTTTGTTTATGACAGTGAAGTGGTTAATATGGCTTTGCCAGGATCTCCAGAAGGACCTGTAAAAGTCTTGAAGTACTTCAAAGGTCATGAGATTTTTAATGATTATATCGTACAGAACTCTTCTTCCATTCAGGCATATATCGAACTGATCTTGGGAGGAAAGATTCCGTCAACTTTATCGTATTCTGCCATCAATACGATTTGGAATAAGAACTTGGAAATGAATAATGGTGGCCTGGGAGTTCCTGCTACAAATAGGGAACTTGTATTATCTGTACAGTGCCGTGACCAGACGGCACCGACTCGTATTTTTGCAGAACGATTAAACGATACACCAAATGCAACCGAATACGAGTATGCGATGGTAAATATGCGACAGATTTGTCAGTTTAGTTCTACTTTCGCAGCGCTGACCTTTGAGGACTTTGACTCCATGGTTACCTCTTCTTTGAAGAGAACTAAAGAGCATTTACCAGAACCAGAGTCTCCACTGGAGCAGCTAATTAAGATGTAAACGAGGTACAAAAGATGCGTTATCATAATATTACAACAGACGACATGCTAAATGGCGATGGGCTTCGGACAGTCCTTTGGGTTGCTGGTTGCACCCATTGTTGCAAAGACTGTCAAAATCCAATCACTTGGGATGTTAATGGAGGAGTTCCGTTTACAGATGAAACTAAAGCGGAACTTTTCTCAAAGTTAAACCATGACTATATTTCTGGAATTACATTTTCTGGAGGAGATCCTCTTCATCCACAAAATAGAGAGACGATCACCCAGTTAGCGAAAGAAATCAATGAGAAGTTTCCAGATAAAACTATCTGGTGTTATACTGGCTTTCTCTGGGAAGACCTTCAGAATGAAGAAATCCTAAACTACATCGATGTCTTAGTAGACGGAGAGTTCATGGTTGACTTACTGGATACAAAATTGAAATGGTGCGGATCTAGCAACCAAAGAATTATAGATGTGCCAGCTTCCTTAGATGCTGGTCATGTGATCTTATATGTAGATAACAGCGAAATCACTGGAAACAACTAAAACAAATATATAAAGTTATTAAGTCTTGAGAGGGTTTCACCCTCCGTTAAAGAAGATAAATAAGTCATAAATTAAACTGTAAAGGAGGATTATCTTATGCCTGCAGTTACACAGATTGTCCCGGAATACGGTTTTCCATATGTACAGACATACATTGCGGATAATACCGAGATTACCGAAGACGCACCAAGTACTGTAGTCGCTGATCCTGCGATTGGCTACATTTTTGCCTTTACATCTGACAGAGGCATCGACAACCGTTGGGTATTAAAGCGTACACAGCAGTCCTTTGTGAGAACGTTCGGAACTCCGAACTTTAAAAAATACGGCCAGCCAAACTTAATGCCATACGTACTTCTTGGAGATGGTGGTGCTAAAGTTTGGTGTATGCGTGTTATGCCAGAAAACGCAACACGTGCACATGCAATTGTTTCTCTGTTCTACAAAGCCGATGGCGAAGATGTAGACGTAATGAAACGTAAATTCCGTATTAAGTACACAAGCCGTTTTGTAGATCCTGAAAAGGCGAAAGGGGATATCACAAAACAGGTTATCACCAAAAAAGATGCTACTAAAGTTCGTGGTCAGCTTGATGGTGAAAAAACTGGCGGCGTATACAAAGATGGTGAAGGATATATCCAGGCTCCTGGTGTATTCGTTTTAACCTCTAATGGTCGTGGTAAAGGTGGTAACACCTTCTCCGTACGTATCGCAAATAACGTCGCTTACGAAAAGAACTACGGAATCAAAACAATGGCTTACGAGATCCTGACAACTGAAAAAGGTCTGATCAAGGAAGCTGAGTACATGGGTTCCATGGTTACATCCGTGAAATACAACGCTGCTACATTTATTAACGATGTATTAGCAGATACAGATGATGGCGTTGCACCAGTTGACGTCGACATCGATGAAGATATGCTGAAAACAGTATACGATGCTTATATCGAATTCTGTAACAAACAGCATGAGGAACTGGAAGCAAAACTGGAAGAAATGATGACTGCTGATGGCATCACATTCCCTATGATCAATGGTATTGAAGACGTTCCATCTGAAAAAGCTGAGAAAGTTGCTAAATGCCGTGATATCCAGGCTCTTATGGAGTCTTGCGATGAATCTGTACTTCCAGAGTTAGATGGCTTTGACCCAATCTTCGGTCTTGCTGTTGGTTCTACAACTAACAAACAGCCATTCATTAAACTGGTACAGAAATTAACTGACACCGTGGATACAACTGCAGATGACTATGATGCTGCAGATTACACACAGAGTGACATCGTATCTTTCGATGACGTTCGTGGTGTAAGACTCTATGGTGGTACCGATGGATATTTTGAAAATCCACGTACAACTGAAATTGTAAACTCTAAAGGACAGACCGAACAACATGTTTGGACAGTGGAAGAGGAATATGCAGATGCTTACTCTAAAGCATGGAGCGGTTCCCTCGACAAACGTATCCTGACAGCAAAACGTATCGATGCTGATGCCATCTTTGATGCAAACTATCCGTTTGCTACAAAATGTGAGATTGCAAAACTTGCAATTGCACGTGATGACTCCATCTACTACATGGATACAGGTATTCGTTCATCCTTTGGATATGATGAACTGAGTGCTATGATCAAAGATTATAGCCAGTTCGCAAATCGTCTGATCTCCAAGAACGTACATCACTACTATACAAGAGATCCGATTACTAAGAAACGTATCCCTGTTACAATCACATACTTCTTAGCTAATCAGTTCTGGAGACATGTTGTCAACAACGGTGCATATATCCCGTTTGTTAAATCTAGTTGCCAGCTTACTGGTCATATTAGAAACTCTCTGGCTCCGACAGTTGAAGATTACGAGTTAGCACTTAAGAATAAACTTAATGAAAATCGCTTCAACTACTTCGAGACTGTAGAAGACAACGTATATCAGCGTGCAACACAGAATACTTCTCAGACAGCAGATTCTGACCTTCTGGAAGAATCTAATGTGCATCTTCTCTACAAAGCAAAACGTATTATCGAAAAAGACATCCAGGCTAGACTGTATGACTTTAACGAACCTGAAGCACGTAAAAGATTCAAGAGCTATGAGAATGCAAAATTCTCTGATTGGAACAGCCAGTATGTTAAGAGTATTACTATTGACTTCAAGGCTAACGCATGGGAGATTGAGCATTCTATCCTCCACTGCTATGTAACTATTGTATATCGCGGTATCTTCAAACGTGCGACAGTTGAGATTGATATCAATCGTCGTGACTATGAAGCCAATGCTGATAACTAAGAGGAGGTGACAGACGATGGCAGAAGCTGTTAAAAACGGAGTAGACACTCCAACTGAAGACAGTACGATTCAGACTGGTGCGAAAGAACACGAAAGTGCGAACCTTATGAATTATGCTCTCTTTGTTGGTGGCCTGAATGTCACTCGTGATGTTCTTAAGAATTACGATCCACTTAGAACTGGATATGGCCGTCTGTTCATGGTTCGTGTACCTGAATGGCTGAACCTTTCCATTCCAAACAAAGTGAAAAAATTCAAACATATCCTGGAATACGGTAACACCGCAGTTCAGGGTATTGGCGATATTGAAGTTTCTTTCAATGACTACACAGGTGGTTATGCAGGAAAGAGCTTCTCCATTCCATCTGTAGCTACAGATGGTACAAACACATTTACCGTAAACTGTTATGAGTTTTCCGGATCTCCGATTCGTGAAGTAATCCATACATGGGTAAATGGTACAACCGACTTACTGACAGGTCTTACACATTACAACGGACATGCGGCAACTCAGGGTCATAGTGACAGCGATCCACAGATCCTTAAAGCCCTTCAGTCTAACCAGACTGCTGAGTTCATTTATGTATCTACTGACGTTACAGGTACTATGGTTGAGTATGCTTGCTTATTTGCAAACTGCTTCCCAGCTAACGTACGTAATGAGCAGTTCAACTACACATCTGGTTCTCACGAATTGGTTGAGTACAACGTTGAGTTCCGTTGCACAAAATATGAGTCTCTGCAGATCAACAAACTTGGTCAGGCTCTGTTGAATAAGTACAAAGTACTGGCTAACTCCCTGAACTTCTTCAGCGGAATTAAATCAAGTGAGTATGTAGGAAATACTACTCATTCAGATCAGTACTATGATATCCAGACAGGACAACTTGTTAGCCAGGGCGGTGTTACAACAAACAACAATGCACCTTTATCTGAGTCTCAGCTTGCTGCACTCTAAGGTGTTTAATTGGACTACTAGGAGAAATCCTAGTAGTCCAATATTTTTTATGTTAATTTTGAAAAGTCTACGTTGTTTAAGTCTTCGTCACTGATATCACCCATATCGTCAGAGTCTCCATTTGCCGGATTTGGTTTTAACGAATCTTCGGTTGCTTTGATCTTAGCTTCTTCATAGAGATCTAAGACATGCGCAAGTCCTAACTGTGGCAGATATTCTTCAGCCACTAAAGATGTGAAGTTTCTGATAATCAGCTGGTTATTCCTATCCTGTGGATCGTAGTTTTCACCAAGGCACAACTTGATATAGAACTGCATCATTCCATCGAATGTCTGGATGATATCATTCTTGGCAACCTGAGGAGTCGTCTTCGGCGCCTGTAAGGTGAACTTAAATTTATCTACGACTTCCTCTGGAATATTCGTAGCCCATTTCATAATCTTCTTATAAAGTTCTGTAATGCTTGGATTAAAGTCAAGCTGGTAATTGACAACTCGACCCATCCATTTGCTGTTGTTCTGTTCCGCAATCTTCGCAAATTCTGGTTCGTTTAAGTAGTTTACAATTGCTGCTGGAACACCAGTTCCTAAGATGTATGCGTTTTTCAACATCTCAAGAAGTTCTGTGTTTAACTGTACATCTTGTCCAGCTAAGATCTCGGTTTCAATTGGTCGTTCACTGGTTCGTCCAGTTGGCACATACATCTCACTACCAGCACCGATCTTATTAATCAGCGTTGAGTAGTTATAAAGATCGTACATATTAATCTGTCTGGACTGCTTACGACGAATGATTTCTTCAATCTTATTTGCAACATCCTTACGGAGTCCACTCTGTTTTACATAGTTGACTCTAGTATCGTTGCTATATAAGATGATTGACATAATCTTGAACATGAGAAGCATCTGGTACATCTTTGCGTAAAACAGAGACTTCTTCACCATGGATTGTCCATGCCCATCAATGTCTTCATCAATCTTGAATGTCTGGATATATTCGACAGGTACATACTGGAATTTGATTCTGTTTTGTGTGACGTTGAAGTAGTTGATTGCATTGACAATCAACTTCTTGAATTTCACGTTGTTTTCCAAGAATGGTTTGTCAAAAGATCGTACGATACGTTCACAAATGTCATCAATAAAGGTAACACAGTTTGCAGGAGAGTTTACTCCCTGGAACGCTAAGTTCGAAGAAATGACACCGCTCATCTGAGTTGTTTCTTCGGCATACACAATGTAATATCCGATAACTTCATTCATGACTTCTACTGGAATAATTTTCGTAGGGTCAATCATCTGAATGTAAACATCTTTTAAGTCTTCGAATTCCGTGTCGTTCTTATCAATTCCATAAGCACCTTCCACGGAACGATTCTGTTGGATTGCATCAAATGGATTTAATTTCTTTTTCTTATTCACTGGATTCTTTAAATTGATCGTAGCAACTCGTTGACCTTTACTGTTAATACGAGCAGTTGGTTTATCAGCTTCTGTCATCATTTCTTCCACAGATTCAGTATATCCATGTTCGGTAAAGTAGTTGTCTGCGAACTTCTCGAAGGATGCAGTTCCTTCTTCTACGATTGGTAATCCAACTGGGTCATTGTTGATTTCAATACGTTCCAAGATGTTACTAGCATCTTCGTAGAATGCATCTTTTAATGTCTGGTCTCCAGCGCTTCCAAAGTTACGGGATACGGTATTTGGTTTCTTACCACTACTGAATTCAGTGGATTCCATATAGTGGGTATATGCTTGTTCTAGCCATGTGTTATTTTTTACACGTTTGGCTCTGACCTGTTTTGTCTGTGCAGGTTCTTCACCGACTACACTCTCGTATAAGGAGGTAGCCTCTCCATATCCTTTGACACCTCCAGCACCATTGATGATATCTCTTTTGTTTCTCATAAAGTCTGAAAACAGCTTGGAATACGGAATACAATAGACATAAAATTCCCCATACTCCAGAGAGAATGGGACGATAAAGTTTTTAATTTTTTCCAAAAGTTTAAACTTGGTTTCCATCTGTTCTACGACGGGAACCCAGTCTTCTTTGTCATCTGCACCCTCAAACTCCAAGGTACGATTCATTCGACCTTCGATGATATCTGGGGAGATGATTGCATCACGAGTGATCAAGATGGCTTCTTGTAACTCAATTAGCTGGGAGGATACCTGATGCAAATCCGATTGCTGCATCAGACGGTTCCGATAGACACCCTCAAGGAAGCTGTTCATTGCTGAAGCGGTACTATCGCCAGCAAATCCATTTCCAAAACCATTCATAGAGTCGACAAACTTACTTGCTTGTGCATTCTCTACACGGTCGTTGGAATACAGCGTTGACAAAAACGAAGTAGTATCCATGGTATTATTATTGGTAATCTTGTCGATTTCCGTCTTCATGATATCATGGAACGTGTTGTCTAAGGTTTCGATATCGGACGTACGATCCGAGCCATTTAGCGTAAGGTTTGATTGTCCCATCAAGCCATCAATCTGATGTAAGATATTCTTAACACGACGTCCATCAAGGAAACCTCTGCCCATTTTGGAACCAAAGACCGGTCGTCCGTCAGGGTTTCGAGTCGCCGTGGAAACGTTGTTGGAATTTCTTGCCAAAACGAATTCCTCCTTTCGCTCACGTTATTCGAATGTTTTGGCTTGGAAATCATCGGGGAATCTACATATTAGTAACACTCTATGAGTGTTGTTTGGCATTATTATCGTATTTAGGATGTATCAGACATGCTAAATAATAACCTTCATTATTGATTGATATGTGATCAATATGTACTTGTACGAGATGCGTACAAAAAATATAGACTATTGGAGAATATCCAATAGTCTATATTTACGTCTACAGTTACCTAGAGGTGAAACCAAAAAAAATGAGGGTAAAGTGGGTACCCTCATTTTTCTTTTCAAATTAGACGTGAACTAACGCGTTTCCATTTGCACGATTAACGACTGCGTCTTTGTACGCGTCATAATCTGTTACGAACAGATGCGCTAACTTATCATCTAACTTGCATTCTGATAACGTCTGATGCCCTTTATGCATGACGTCACGGAATAAGAATCTGAGTTCTCGTTCTGACATGGTTCTCACCTCCTTTTGTTTTATTCATGTAGATATTATATAATCATAATATCTAAACTTTCAGAAAAGGTGGAGTTCTTGTACGAGATGCGTACAAAAAATATAGACTATCGGATATCTTCCGATAGTCTATATTTGCTTATAGATCCAACCAGTGATACTCTAAGTACACGGTGGATACGTCTGTTTCAATTCTTGCAATCACATGAATCAAATCCCCCGGATAGTCGTGCTCGTCATTTGTCTTCATCTCCGCATAATAGGATAATTCTGTGTTTGCTTTCTTGATTGTGATAGTTGGAAAAAGTCCTTTCGTAATCTGGATCTTCTTTCCAGGTAAGATCTCATATTCAATTTGTTTGGATTCGTTAAAGAGCGCATCTAACTGATCATCTGTAAAATCAAAGGTCGTCCATTCCACACCCAGATAGTCATTGAAACGATCCACAAATCTCATTTTTTCAGCTGTTTTTGTAGACCTGTTAGGTACCACTTTGATATTATGCTCTGGATCGTCTTTTGCGTTTCTAACGTTGATAACCTCCAGTAAATCCGCATCAGGATACGCTTCTCTTACGACCTTAGCTGCATCTTCCGTTAAATATCCATATACATTTGCCGGACTAATTCGTAATGCATCTTCACCTTCGATGAAGCATTTGCCATGTAAGATGAAGCAGTCTTTTGTAAATCGCTCCATCTTCATCAAGATATCTCGTAACGTAAGTTCTTTCTTTTTTGCCATTATGCTGCCATAGCTCCTTTCTGTCTGCGACTTAAGATCTCAGAATAAACATCTGATACGCTTGGGAAGTTCATCCACTTATGTGCAAATGTCAGATAATTCTTGGTGATAAAGTTATCCATTACTTCTTTTGCGATGTCGCCTGAGAAGCTGTCTGTGTTTTCTTTTACCAGCTGAACGTCGGTAATACCATTAAACGGAATCACCCCACCACGTACATCATACTGTGCAGATGGAAGAATCATCTTAAAGATCAGACAAGTTGGGTAAATATTCATAGCACCTACGGTTGATGGGTAGAATGCTGTCATATCCATGTCGATGGAGAATCGGAAAATGTTGTTGGTTCGTTTGCCATACAAGGTATCTCCAAAGTAATTGATTAATAATGGGTTACCTACAAGAGCACCCTCATAGCCAACGTCCTTGCCTTTCTTCTTCGGCTTACCGTCAGACTCTGCGAATGGATCTTCATCATCGTCGTCTTCTTCCTCTTCTTCGATGTTACCGTCACCATTGATGAATGCGTTGACGTTGACACCAGGGACTAAGCCTTGTGCTAACCAGTCACGATACTGGAAGTTACGAAGTTTTACGGTCTGTTTAAAGACGTTTTCGTACTGGGTAATATTCTCATAACTGTAGATGTAGAAGGTTTCCAAGTCATTGGTCACATCTTCGATTCCGTACTGTAAGAGAACGTCTTTGATGTTGTAGAGAAAGTATTTTAACCAATTTCTGTATGACAACGTCTTGATGGTACCATCTTCCGCATAGTTAAGTTTCTCATCCCCGATTTCTTTCTTGGCGATATAGGTCAATTTGTTGTTACGAAGTTCTGCTTGACCTTTACGGATGGCTGCGTAATTGACCATCTGGTCTGCATAGATTGTCATATCAGACACACGAAAGAAATGAGTCTTATTCTTAATCTGAAAATGGAAGTTGTCATGCTTAAACATGCATTCCTTATTCGGAAAATCCGGGTGACAGATGATTTCTTTTGGATCTCCACCTAAGTACTTGATACGATTCATCAAGTACGGAATATCGAATGCGATATTCCAAAACATCATAAAGTCAGGGCTTAACTGGTGGATTAACTGAAAGACATGCGTAATTAGTTCCAGCTCGTCATCATACCAGTAAGCAGAAAATTCGAATCCCGGATAGGATTCATCAAACATTTTGTGGCACTCGTCGATCAATTCATCATAATGAGTTCTCCAGTATTCCTGTTCTTTTAGTCTGTGTGCATACATCTGATGTCTTCGAAAGTCTGCGTCAAGTTCAATCGAAGACATACTAGAGGTATCCTTTTCTGGACACTGAACACCGGTCAGAATGAATGTATAGGAGTGCTTCTGGTCCTGATCAATCACGGTTACTAGATCGATGGGGTTCTTTGTTGGATCCGCTTCACCGGAAGCTTCCATGATATCAACCTCGATATCTCCAAAGGCTTTATGTATATGCTTTGGTTTGTCATTATCGAAGTGATCCAGCCATAAGTTTCGATAAATGGTTCGGATGTCGTAATCATGCCCAAACGCATATCGACTTAATTTGACACGATCTAAATCTCGAAAGTTTCGATTCTGAAAACACTGGTTGATAAAGTTTTGTGCTTCTGGTCCGTCTTCTTGCGCGACTGCATAGATGACGTTTTTATATTGCACCACCTTTTTATCCAGTTTATCAAGACTCTCTTCGGTCTTGAAGTAAGAATGATCGCGGTACTCTGGTTTTTCAAAGTATACATTAATTGGAGGATTTGGTATTTTCTCCAAGTGTTTCTTGCCACTATCGATCTCTTTCCAAATTAAGTATAAATAATCTGGTTGTTTGTTTGCACGATCTTCTCGTACATATTGAACGTCTAGTAGCATGGCATTTTCTTTGTCAATTTTCATTTCGGTCACCTCATAAATATAGTATATTACTAAAATGATTAAGAGCTTGTCAACCATAAAATCTGTACTTATGGATCCAGCATGAAAACAAATCCCTAACCATGAAAGGAGGACGCACTATGTCATATGATCGAGAACCTGATATCGACGTCGATGATTTACGTAAAGTAGATGACCGAGATGACTTATTAGCAGACTTAGAAGCGATGTCTAGTGATGACTATGGAAATGCTTTTATTACAGACGATTCTCTCGTCGGTAAAAAGAAATCCAAAAAGAAACGCAAGAAAGAAGAAGAAACAGAAGCTTCTCCTTCTGGAAGCGGAGATTGGTTTACAGACTTTATGGATAACATCCATGCTGCAGAAGTAGGTGCTACCAGAAAGCCTCGTAGAGGAACCGATATCGAAGACATCATTTCCGGTAAGAAGAAGAAAAAAAAGAAGAAAAAGAAAAAGGACGGGGAACCAACTGACTTTAAAAAGGAATTTGAAACAGAGAATATGCTGTATACAAATCTCCTTCGGGATCAGACAAAATTCACCGCTCAATTACAGGCAACCTATGATGCCCTTGCCGGTCGTAAAGCTTCTGGTCGTGGTATGACCAAAAATGAACAGGACTTGATTGCCAATATCACCTCTGCAAGATCTTTGTGTACCCAGTTGGTAGACAAGCGAGCAAACCTGAAGAAACTGGCTACCGAGCTTTCTATGAAAGAACGAAAAGAGCTTGGAATCGGAATCGATGGAGAAGGTGGAGGACTTGGAGAATTTGGTTCTGCTTATCTTAAGAAACTGATAGACGAACGTCATATGTTAGAACAGGGAGGCTCTGATATCATCTATGATATGGACGAAGATGATGTTGCAGATGCTCTGCAGGATCGTTTGAATGCCCCTGTGGATGAAAAAGACAAGGATCTGTATACGGATACAGACCGTACTGTAGAAAGTGAAGCATATCTTCGTTATGAGAATGCAAATATCACAACCTACGTATCTATTAACTCCAGTGACGAAAGTGACTGGTATTATCTTGCACGAGATCCAGAAGGAAACGAAGTGGACGATTATCCATTGCCGTGTTCTTCAATTGGATCCATTAACCGCTCAACGAATATCATGACCGATGAGTTCGGTCAGAAATATCAGATTGAGTGGCGTTAAAAAGAAGGAAGCAGGGATAATTCCCTGCTTCCTTCTTGATTCTCCATCTGAGAATCGTACAGCAAAAAACTTACAGTATAGATGAACATTTAAAATGCTCGTCGGATACTTATGAACGGTCCCAACTAACGCCAGAAGGGCCGTTACTGTAGTGTAACAATCGATTTAGAAATTTATTGAACAAATTTTTACATCTAGGGACCCATCTGGTCCCTGTACTCAAAAGCTATATGTATCGTGTCTATGAGCACGACAAAATATGAAAAAAGAAATGAGACAAATCAGTTCAAATATGAGAACATTTGTCTTATTGTGGTATTAGCTGAGTTGTACTCAGCTTACCATCTTGTTTGTCTGCTTATAAATTTAAATCATTGATATCAATTGGAATGACAGAGTCATCATCGATCATCTTCTGAAGTTCTGCTTCCTGTTCTTGAGCTTTCTTTTGAGCTTCGTCAGCTGCCACTTCTTCTGGTGTCTCAACGTCAAAGACGATACCCTTAGGAAGAACAACAGAATCTGTTACATTATCAACTACATCGACGATAGACGGTGGTCCGATCAGAGTACCATTTTCGACATCGCGTCTGATCTGCTTGATCATTGCGTTGACTTCGTCTTTGGTGTAAACGCTGTTCGGGTTTACAGAACCTCCATTTGCAGATGGATCCCAAGATCCACCAATCTGACCTTCTTCGTCCATATGAGAGTACTTTCCTAATTGGGCAGCACCTTCTACGACAACGATGATCTTACTGGAGTTTACGATGACTTCATCTAAGTAGTTATCCGCAACTACGTCAGATAAGTACAGATCCACATAGATTTCTTTGATATCTTTATCTGCAGAGATATCTCCATAACTGATGTTTTCAAATGAGCGGATTAATCGTTCATCATCACACATCTTCATGATATGAATATCTACGAGTTCATTCACCATCATCTTAAACGGTAAGGAGACATGTAGACGAACTCGCTTATTGTCAAACAAGTCTGCATTGGTAGCGGTTACTTCAATGCTTTTCGTCATTTTAAATGTCTCGTTGTTATTAAGCCAAATACGCCATCCCTGTAATCCAAGAATGTACATTTGACCTGGCGGTAATAATTTTACTGTCTCACTGTTTAAATCTGTCGGTAAGACTTTTGCATATCCAAACTTCTCAGAAATAGAACTGGATACACAAACGTCTGTAGAACGGACCTTGACAAAATAAGGAACGGTAAACCCTTCATCATTTTGACACAAGATCCAACCTCTTGGACACTTCATAGGTTCCCCTCCTTATAAGAACTTTGATAACTCGGCATAGAAATAGTTCATGCCTTTCGTGTTTTTCAGGATTTCATAAATCACCGGTTGGTTTGCAATGAAACTTCCAAGCATGGAAGAAGTCATAGCAAATAAGAAGTATGGAAAGACATCCATACCAAGTACGACCGTAGATTTATAAGTGTTCATGTAATACTCTGTGAAGAATCGGATGGATAAGTTTCGAAGTCTTGGGAAGTGATCCCGTAAGAAATTCATCAACCCATCTAAGTCTTTAATGTCTGCAGATTCCCATTCATCCTGCAGTGTCACATAATCCATACGATTTGGATTCAAAATTGTTCCAATTGCATAGGAATGCGCCAGTTCACCACTACTGATTTCCCAGAGACGCTCTAAGAAGAATCTCGCAACGCAGTAGCTAACTTGGTTATACTCCAGTGGAGCCAGAGACAATGCATATTCCTTATTCAGGATACGCAAAAACATGTTTGTGTATACGGACACGCAAAGCTTCATTAGACCCAGGTTTTTTGAGAATAACTGTGGAGTCTTGTAATACTGCAGGGTTATGTACGCACCCTCCATTAACGCATACAGATCCTTCATACCAATATTGAAGACTTTCTCCATATCGGTTGCTCGTCGCGGTACCGCGTAGGTTCCATAAGACTGGACGAATACATAGGCTTTCATGCTACCAGCGGTACCTGCTACAATGAATGGTACAGCCTGAATTACCCGTACGGTATCCGAGTATACGAGGACGATATCTCCACGTTCAAACGCAGAGACAACGTGTTCTGCGATCGGAGAGATACGTGTTTTATGAATTTGAAGGATTTGCTCCTCTATGTCTTTCTCAGAAAGTTTGGTTCCTGTCTTAATTGCTTGCAAGATACGGGAAGTAATTCCAGCACCCTGGTCCATTTTCTTCATCAAATACGAATCACTTACGGTGGTCGTTTCGACGATTAATGACATAATTTTTCACCTACTTTCATGGGGTTTCCTTAACGGACTGTTTTTGGGTGGGTTTCGAAATCCGTAAAGTAAGTATCTGAATTTATATACTATTTCGGTGAATCAGAGAAATCAAATACATAAACTTATCATCTCTGGTCAGAAAAGTGAATAGTCACAGAGATTACATCAGTAGGTGACACACAAAAGATTTCAATATGGGTGGAGATCATATCAAGAGCCCGGAGGTATTTTATGAGAAAATCACTTTACAAAGAAAACATCGACTACATCGCAACAGAGGTTACCACACCTACAACACATGAAGCTGCAGAAGCAAAACTCGAAGCAATTAAATCTGAGCGTAAATCGAGGATGCATAAGGTCACGAAGTATGCTACACAGTGTGTTGCAACAGCAGCTGTAGAAGGTACCGTGATTAACACAACCTTCACAATTGGTAACTGCATCTCAGAAGGACTCACAGGAGAGTCTTTGCATGGAGTTGGTCTTGCATTGACAACAGCAACTGCACTTACTTTAGGTGTAGGTGCAGGTGTCAGAACTTACTGTACAGTAGGCGATGCCATTGATATGGTCGATGACTATCGTGAACGTCAGGCCAAAAGAGAAATGTATTCTCTTGATGGTCTGACATTCTCCGAGGAGACAGATATCTAAAAAGAAAAGAAGCGTTTCGGCGCTTCTTTTTTTGATCTTATTTTTGTTGAAACTAAAATGTAAAATACTTTTAGAAAGGTGGTATTACCAATGAACTACCCGATGTTACACGGATCAGATGATATCCGTGATACTTTTTTATGGCTTGGAGGAACGGCTACAGAAGACTGGGATTGGCGCAAAGAACTGATTCCATATCTGGATAAAAGCATCGTTTATTATGATCCTTGTATCCGTCCAGGAGATAATTTGGAATGGGATGAGACTGCTCGTAAGAACGAACAGAAAGCCAAAACATATTCCCGATGCCAGGTCTATGTAATTGCATCCGGAATGAAAGGATGCTTTAGTATTGAAGAAATTACAGAAGCTGTAATCACTTCCAAAAAAGGAAGTGTTGCCGTGGCAATCTTAGATCGCGATAATAAATTTACCCCAGAAATGAAACGTTCTTTAGATGCGTGTATGGAGCGCTGGGTGGAACTTGGAGCAGTTCAGTGTTCGACACTGTTTAGCCTCGCTCGTTTTGCAAATGATTACAAAATTTCTCAGACAGTCGATTTATTCACAACTTCGAGATATGCACCTCTCTGACTTTATGAGAATCGAGACAAGTTCACACTTCTAAGAAATAGAGGTATATTATTTTTTTGCGTTCACGCAAATACATAACAAAGGAGACTTATTATGCCACGAAAAAAGAAAGAAAAGACTTTCCAGATCACTGGAGATACCGGGGTGGATACTGCTCTGGAAGACTACGATGAGAGCGACGAGTTCGAAGATGACGAACCCGAAGCTCCGATTATCCAGAAGTTAAAACCAACCAAACAACATGTGGAGCAGTACTCGATCACTGAGGAACTGCTTCGTTTAAACCGAACCATTCCAAAGACGGCGCAGGGAAGCGTCTTGTCTTGGAACCAGTGCGATGACGTATCCGTCATCAAACAACTCGATGCGTAGTAACATGTTTACTTCGCATATGAACCAGTTCTTAAACTTGGTAGAACCTGAAGTACCATTCATGTTTACAACTGCGGAGAACGTAGCGGGAAAACACAGCAATTCCTACTACAAGGCAAAAGGGGACATTGAAATTATCCGTAAGATTGTCAAATATGATGGATTGGTTCCGAATCCACAGGTATATTCTCTTATCATCTACGACAAGAAGAAAGATAAGTATGACATCATCGAACGTCATCCATGTGAAAACCTTGTGGAGAACTTTGGTTATGAAATTAACAATGATGCCATTGATGCTCTGGAAGAGGGAGATGAAGTCAAAAAAGATACGGTACTTTATAAGTCCAAATCTTATGATGAGTTCATGAACTATGGCTATGGCTTGAACGTCAATGTACAGTACACGTTAAACCCTTTCACCGCAGAAGATGCTGCGCAGGTTTCTGAATCCTTGGCAAACCGCATGATATCCATCGAAAACGAGGTCATCGAAATCAAGTTAAACGACAACGATTTTCTCTTAAACATCTATGGAGATGACGAGAACTATAAAGTTATCCCAGATATTGGAGAATTCGTCAATGGAAAAGTCGTTGCTGCATCCAGACGTCTCTTCAACGATCAGGTTCTTTATGACTTTAAGAAAAAGAATCTTTCTCGTTTGATGTCTGGTGACACTCGTTATTACGTCGATGGAAAATACGAGATTATGGACATCGAGATTTTCTCCAATAATGAAGAAATCCGAGATACCGATTTCAATGCGCAGATCAATCGTTACTTACGAGCACAGAATAAGTACTACGAAGAACTTCATAAGATCTGTAAAGAAATCAGAAAGTCCGGCTCTAAGTATTCCAGAGACATTGACTACATGTACAAACGTTCTGCAGACATGTTAGATACGAAGAAACGTTGGAAAGAAAACGATTCTGTATTCTCTAACATGCTGATTCGTATTAACGTAAAGAATCGTTGTGGACTTAGAAAAGGACAGAAAGTGACTGGTCGTTATGGAAACAAATCCGTTGCTTCTGTTATCGTACCAGATTCTGCAATGCCAATGACTGCAGATGGAAGACGTGTGGATTTACGTCTGAATCTGTTAGCAATCATTAATAGAACGACCGCAGGTCCAATCAATGAAATCTTGATGACTTCCATTGCATGGAAAGCTCGTCAGCAGATGGCACTCGCTCCAACACTGGAGATGAAAGAATATATCTTATTCTCGTTACTAAAAGATCTCAATCCAACATATCACGATTCCATGTACGCAACGTATCAGGGACTCTCAGATAAAAAGAAAGCAGAGTTCTTAGCAGATACCATCATGGATGGCATCTACATGCATGAGAAACCAATGTATGCGGAAACGTATCTGTTTGATCGATTAAGAAACATCATCAACAAATACGATTGGATCTTGAAAGACGATATTTACATTAATAAGTTCGGACGTTTGATCCGTACACAGCGAAAAGAATTTATCGGTCAGATGTACTTAATGAAGTTAAAACAGTCTGACCGTAGAGGTTACAGCTCACGTAATACAGGAGCTGTTGATATTACAGGTTTACCTACCAGAAGATACAAATCCAGATCTCATCTGGAACAGACATCTTCAACAGCAATCCGATTTGGAGAATACGAAACCCTTAAAGTTGGGGGCGCTGCATAGTGATATGCAGATGAAACCAGGTTTTTGCGGGGAACTGATGAGACTCCACTCATCTGCATCGAAAGATGTACTCGTTAGGCAATCACTACTAACTGCGAAAGCAGGGCAATGGGTAACGCCAAAGGTACAGTAAAAAGGTGATTGATAGAGACAATCCGCAGCTGCGAAAGTGGCTCAACGACTAGAGAACGCTAGACATCCATAATGATAGAAATATCAGAATGAATCAAAGATTCAGGTGGATTGAAAATAAGGCTTAGCACGAAGCAAGTATCTTAGGACCCAAGCGGGCACCGAAACGCCTGGCTCTTATATATCTGGCTATAGGACATATAAGATGAAGATATAGTCTAAACATCCGTGGAGACATGGAGAGTTCAGATGAACTGTGTAATTTAGCACATTACACCAATACAATACAACTTCTCGATCGGTTTGCTTCCAGAAGATATCGCTATCTTCCATGCATTATATAGAACATCTATTAAGGGACGTGGAGACCTGTTAAAAGCTGTTGTTACGAATAAGAGACTTGGACCATCTCTTGATGATGTATACATCTCACGAGTAGCCGAAATCTTTAAAGTTAAGATGAAAGCTCTTGGAATTGAAGTTGCATTCATCGATGAAGATGATGATTTACTTACCTTTGACGATGAGATTATGAATGTCCATCATTTCAAGGGAAAAGAAATCGTTTGTACGAACTATCAGTTATTCGTATTGGAACAGGAAGACAAGATTCGTCAGGAAGTTCTTACTGAATATCCTGCAATCATGCAGTCTGACCTAATTAAAGAGATTAAGAAACGTATTGATGATCGTTTCTATATCACAAATATTAAATACAATGAAGATGGAACTCTGTTATTAGAGTCCATCGGAAAGGATTACTAATGTACGATTCAAGTATTGACGCACATTATCATATCTACAACATCCAGTGGGTGTGGGCGAACTTAGTTCGTCCCGCTCTGGATGTGAGATTTGATGTGCATGACCAATCAAAACTGGAGTCTCCGGAAAAGGAATGCTATGACAAATACATTCCGTTATTGAAAAAATACAAATTCGGAACTCCAGAGTATAACCAGGTAAAAGAAGCGATGCGCAAAGAAGGCATGGCTCATCACATCGAAGTCAATCGTCACCATCCGGAGCATTTCAAGAATGGAATTTCAGATATGAATCTGATTGATTTAATTGAGCACATCGTAGATTGCTACGCAGCATCCATGAACTCTGATACCGGATTTGATGCAGGTATGCAGAAAAATGCAGAGCGTTTTCATTATCCAAAAGAGCTTCAGGAGATCATACATAATACTTCCACTGAAGTCTTTAAGGGACAGAAACCATCCGACAATCCATATCCAGCACATCACGACTAAAAAAAGAAGACCTACCGATTAAGTTCGGTAGGTCTCTTATATTTTTTTATTCTGTAAGATCACACCATCTCTTTTTTGCGATCTCAACAGAATCCATGGCCCACTGTCCCAATTTAAACATCAGATCAAGGAAGTCAAGATCTGGTGTTGCATTGATAAGTTTGGTATACATTTCACCATCATAGGGAATCGTTTTCAATGGAAGTTCTCCTTTTGGTACAATAACACTTCCACCAGTGTTCATAGACATATATCCACGACTAGCTAGCACGTCAATGCTTACATTATCCCCAGCTGGAACCAAATAGGTTTTCTCAGAAGTATAACATAAACGAAATACGTTTGTATAATTCGCAATTGGAAACATTGCTTCTCTACGTTCTTTGTTTATGGCATCGTGTGATAAACTATTTAATACTTTATCAGGATCTGCTAATATCGTTGCGGTAAACATCATATGTCCCTCACTTACAAATTGCGCATCTATATATTTATTGACTTCCTCTATGGGATCAAAATTTTCTATCGGGTCATCTATTAAGTAAATCATTTTTTCCTCCTATGTATGGGCTGGATTAATTACTCCAGCCCTGTCGTTCTAGTAATAAGTCAACTAAGTTTGAGCAACACTCATCATTTAAGATGAAGCTCAAATAGTCTAATGCATTACAGCCCATTTCCAGATATGGGTTCGTTTCGACTTCTTTGATGCCATAATAAGTCTTTGGCATCGAATCCATGAAGATCTGGAATCCTAAAGATAACTTTCGAAAATCCTCATTTAAGAGGACCTTTCCAAGATAAGCAATCTCATAATTGAAGTTATCTTTCCCAGGTACTTTATTTTTATAATCCTTACGTTTTGGGATGTCTTCACAATGTCCATTTCCCAAACATAAGAACAAGACCGCCTGGAACACAAATGTCAATTGGGTTTCTCGGTCTAATAACGGTTTTACGAATGGCGCTTTATAGCAACCATCACGTAATTCCTTTAATACCTTCTTCATCCCAGAAACCATATTATTTGCTTTCGATTTCTTATTGGTTCTAAGAAGATATGTGTACTCCAGGATTTTTTCGATCTCGAATCTCCAATCGTTTCCATTCATGAAACGATCAATAAAATCACGAACTACGTTCTGGATCTCAACCAGATAAAAGTAACCGTGTTCATAGATTCCAACTCCCGGAGTATAATATCGATAAAGTTTCTCACACAATGTTCCTAGATTATTTGTGATTTCTGTAATCAATAATGTGAGAAACCGGCATCGATATGTCTTGGTATCGATATCAAAATCCATTTGATCATCCCATCCTAATTTGGATAAGTGAATCATTCCCTGATATGCGGTACCAGGTGCGACACCATTTAGTGCTCGCACCAGTTCTGTGAAATACAACTGCATATCGTGAACCGCATTATAGAACTCGATATCTGGATATTTGAAGTACTTCACATTTAAGATCTTCGGTCGATATTCGTTATCAACTCTGATCAGTTCTTCTTTGATGTATTTTACATCATCTTTGTTCATGTAGTTCACCTCCTAGATCTACAAAAATAATATATAACTTTTCCACCAAGGTTATACAGTAATTTAGGAATGAAAAATTCATTTCTAAGTACATAATTACCTTCAAGTAACCAATTTCTTTTGGTTAATTGCATTTTTAAACTAGACACGTACGAAGGTCAGATGGATCTTCAAATAGAGATACACCCGTGATGGAGTGTATCTCTATTATTTACCGTACACTAAATTAGGAGGCGACTACAAAAAAAATACGGGGAAGACAAGCTTCCCCATATCTTTCGGTGTTGATGTTGATTACCGACAGTATGCTGGAACAGCATCTTCGCATGTAGAATCTGTCTGAGATACAATATCATCGATGAGGTCAATTTCAAATTGCATATCAGCAGGCTCCATCGGACCATTCGTGCAGGTCCGCATCAACATGCGCTGAAATGAATCAAGGCTCATATTTATCGCCTCCTTTCTTTATGTAATTCATATAGATATTATATAAGTATAATATCACAACAATGCGAGTTGAGTAGTAGGCTAAAAACCTACTACTCAACTTTACGTATCCGACATTGTAATAACGAAGGAGGTGCGATTTATGTATAAATGGCAACGAGATCTTCATATGAAGAATGACCCGTTTTATCAGATGATCAACATTGATGACTATGAACGTGCCCGTGGACAAGCCGCAACTGGTGAGAAAGTGGAATTCACTTCTATTATGGGAAGCGCGGCTCATACCTATGGAAACGTCTTGGCTTTTATGGAAAAATGGATCTTAGATCTTTTTCCCAAAGACTTCTTTAAGACAATTCATATTAACTCCAAGATTGCACATCGTCAGATGATTCAATCGGATGTCCGTGCTCAAAGTAAGAAGATCAATCCAAAAATCATTTTTAGACCAAGAGTCTCTGGATTAGATGAAGAACGCTTCTTAAAAGGAACAGACTTCATTGAACGGCATACAAATACGATGCCCGCATGGGGTGGTGGAAACTTGCAGCCATTCATGGCAGATCCTGCACACAATTATGCGATCAAATACTTGATGAATCGATCCGTTATGTATATCGATGTGACTTGTGTGTTTAATACGTATATTCAGTTATTAAACTGGATGAGCTATCTTCCAAATAAAGTACCGGTCAATTGTCCTGGAAAGCTTCCAACTTGTTTAGAAAGTTACATTCCGACTAGCATGATCAATATCATTTCTGATATTATTCAACTACCAGTTGTCGATGACAATGGTTGTACAAAAGAATTTATGGATTATATGAATGGACACTCCGAATATCCCATCACATATAAGTTATCCGGAGCAACTGGTAACCGAGAGTTCTATCGGTACTATCCAGTCAATGTGGAATACTGGATTAACGACATCAACGGAGATGAAGGTGAGAAGGTCGGACAGGTTTATGATAAATATCAGATGACCTTTACTGTCCGTGTGGAATTTGAAAGTACTGGTTTTTATTACATCTTCGGACATGAATTAGAGAAATACAAGTTCCGTACTGTAGATGATGAGGAAGCTTACTCGAATGGAAACGTGGTACCAGTATTTACAGATATTACCTGTAAAGAAGATTACAACTTAGCACCAGGATGGACACTCTATAGTCAAGCTTCTTGTCGACTGGAAGAAATTAACGATCATATCAATATCAAAGAAATGATCAACTTGTCGATCCTAAAAGCAATTGAGTACCATGAAAAGAATGGATTACCAGTATTAGACTTTTTGGATATTAAAGTAAGACGTCAGGGGGATCTCCTGATCGAGGGAAAAGACTATTACATTGATTATCATACCTTGGATATTTATTTCCATAATGATACGACATACTTCACATACAAGATCATTGTAAATCTGAACGTGCAGTATATCAATGAATTAGTCAAAGACTTGTACAAATTACAATAAAGCACTTAAAAGGGACTACGCGATTCACGTTCGCGTAGTCCTATCATTTTAAGGAGGTAAGAGCCGTACAGAGATTAGGCTCTTTCAAAAATGAAAAACAAAAGTAGTTAGCTTCCGGTAGGCATCCATCTGATGCCTGTATCGGCTATTATCGTTGTTAACCTAATTTTGTCAGTAATCACTTGGGAGTCACTCCTTCACGATCGTAAATACATCCCATAAGATGTCAGTTGACAATGCCTAATCAATGACAAATAGTGATTTGGTTCGGTAAGGTACTATCATATTCAAGAGTTTTAGGTGGGCTCGTATGGCATAACGTTATCCCACCAGTACATATACACAAAATCCTTATAGGAGGAAAAAACGTAATCAGAGTATAGCATTTCTGTACTTACAGAAGTGCTCCCAAGTATTTGAACAAGCATTTCACGACTTGTTCAAAAGATCTATGTAAACATATCATCCATCGAATCGATTTAGCTTAAGTAGTCACATCACGTCAATTACTCTCGAAGAATCATCGAAAGGATAGTTGATGATTTTGTATCTTGTCCACAAGCAGACGTTTCTTGATATGACTTATATATTACTTTATTGGAGTACGAAAATGCCATACTCCATCCGATTTCCGATATGGAATTTTTGAGCGGTAAACCCCTAATGTTTACCGTAGTTAATAGTATGTTTAAAACTAGATTTCAAAAAACGTACGATTAAGCAACAGGAGGAACCAAAATGAAAATTACAAAACTCATACTAGAGAACTTTGAAGCAATTCAATACTGTTTAGGAACGTCCTACTTAGAACTAGACTTAGATTATTGTGAGAATAATATTTGTTTGTTGATTGGTCCAAACGGATCTGGAAAGACTACAATTCTTTCTTTACTGACTCCATTTTCCACAATTGGAAATCTGGATGTCAGAGATGGATATCATTTAGTTACCCCACATAAAGAAGGTAAAAAAGAAATCTGGTATCAAAAAGGTCGAGACACCTATAAAATCCAGCATTACTATACACCAAGTAAAGACACACATACAACCAAATCGTTTATTCAATTAAACGATCAAGAATTGAACATCAATGGAAATGTGACGTCGTTTAAGGAAATCGTCAAAACTCACTTAGGAATCGAGTTGTCCTATATGAAGTTGGTAAGACTTGGGCCAAACGTTAAATCTTTAATTGATTCCACATCTACCGACCGTAAAAACTTCATGGGAAAATTACTCGATGACATCGGGGTTTACCTGGAGTACTACAAGCATGTCAATAACAACTTACGTACCTTAAAAGAAATGATTTCTCACGCAGTCGATCAATCTAAACGTATGATGTATGAAGATCGAAAGGAATACGAAAAACAGATCAAGGAATACACCAAGGTGATTGAAAACATTGAAACCAAACTTCGCATCTATCAAGATGACCTTGCGGTATGTAGATCAAAGATGGAAGAATTAGGAGATATTTCTGAGATCCGAGACTCATTGGAGAAGTTCGGGAAGACCTTTAAGAAACTACAGAAAGTCAGAGATCGTCTTGGTAAGGATATAAAAGATGCAGCATACTATAAGAAACTATTAGAAACAACTTGTGAATCCTTGGCAAACCGGGAGAAGTCCTATAGTACGACCGAAGCATTATTAGAACGAGAGTTAACAAGTCGTAACGATTGGGAAGATCGGGTTCATAAACTAAACGTCCGATTGGACAAAGAATCTACCGTAGACCAAGAACTAAAACGTCTTTACGATTTATTGAATGAAACGATTGAAAAAGTCAAGAGTCATCAAAAGATCCTAAAAGACTTCAAATCTGATATCACGGTCCATGATTTTGAAAACTTCTTAGTATATCTGAAGTCATCCCAACAGACCATTTCTACGTTGTATGAATTTGGAAATGCTCCTATGAAAGAAGTTGTGGGTCTGATACGAAGAAAACAGAACGTAGAGCATTATATCAGTAGTGGTCTCCTAGAAGGAAATAACCAGGATGATGATGAAGCATTCTTACGAACTTTAAAAAGTATCATCACAAATGGCGATCCGATCTGTGATAAGAATCGTTGCGCAGGACATCGAATCGTGACGCATATTAATAACCTCTTAGAGGAACGTGCTCAGAAAGCCAAGAAAAAAGATGGTGATTATTATCAGATGATGCATCACATCTATATTGGGTTATCTCCAATTTTGGAAGGGTTCCATCCATATGCGCAAATCATTTCCAAGTTTCCAGAAAAGATCCAAGAAGACTTCAAGATGCTAACCATGCTATCTCATCTGGAAAAAGGAGAACCTATATACGATGCAAAACGAATGGATAACTTTTATACGCTTTTAAAAGAACAGGAAGCTCTTAAGGAACGCATGGATATCCAAACGGATATCTGTAAGCAGATTAATACATATGAAACCTTTTCTGAAACGCAAGGTTTACGTGAAGATCTCGCAGAAGCAACTACAAATTTGGAAGATTGTAAAAACAAGATTATGGATTACCGCGAGGACATGGCCACATTACGTGCTGAGATGCAAGAATTAAAATATACGAAAGAATCGCTGACAGAAACCGTAGAGAGTTGCGAAGATTATGAATCCGTAAAAGAATCCTTAACTCAATATCAGGCTAAATACGACCAGTATCATGAATGTATGAAGCGATCCAACGAATTACAGATTAACGTCCGAGGATTGATGAGTGATAAGACTCGTGCAGAAACCGAACGAAATAAATTACAGTCGGGACTTACTTTGTATCTGGAGAATAAAGAAAACCTAGAAAACTACCAGATGCACTTTGATAACATGAGTTGGGTTCGTCAGAGTCTATCCTCGAACAAGGGTATTCCGACGATCATTGTAAAGCATTATCTGAAAGATACGGTCAAAATGACCAATGATTTACTGGACGTAGCATATCATGGAAACATCGTACTGGCAGATTTCGAAATCAGTCCAGATGAATTCATGATGCCAGTCTATAACCGTGGTAAACTATTGCCGGATGTGAAGCTTTTAAGCCAAGGAGAAGTCTCTTTAACATCCGTGGCTCTTTCATTTGCATTGGTGAGTCAATCCCTAAATGGATACAATATTATGTCGTTAGATGAGATTGACGGAGCATTAGATAGCGATAATCGAAGGAACTTTCTATTGATAATGGAACGACAGATTGAACGAATCGGTTCCGAACAAAACTTTATGATTACGCACAATGATGCGTTTTCCTCACAACCAGTTGATATCATTGACTTATCCGGAAACGAGGATAAGGAGATGTATCCATATGCAACATTTATACCTATTCACAAATCAAAGGAGGAAACAAAATGAACTTATTACAGAACGAATTAGAAACCTTATTAACACCAGGAACGATTGTCGCGCATTTTAAGCGCGACGCATATTTGAAAACACACCGGTTAGATGCAGACTTTGATAAAAATATGTATCTCTATCAGGTATGTGGACTTGCAACGGATGTTGATCACGCCAACTGTCATTACGTCGTTTATCAGGCAATGTATGGTAGACGTGAAGTATTTGTACGTGTGATCAATGACTTCTTGTCTCCTGCGGGTACTGATATAGATAAAAGACATGTACCGAGATTTTCAGTATATTCCGAGCCCGTAGAAGTTATTAATCCACAGATACCAGCACCAAAGAAGCACAACGACGAAAAGAAGTTACACAAGAAGATTAAGAATCTGGCTGCGGAAGTAAAGAAGCTTCGTGAAGAAAATGACCAGTTAAAGAAAGAAGCTGCTAATACACATGCATTAAAGAAATCCGTGAAGAATCCATCCATATCTGTAGTACCAGATACTGTAAGGGAGGCTTCACCACTATCCTCACCAATTGTTCCAATTGTTCCAAAGACATCCGCTGAGTTACCAATTGAGCCACATAGTGTAAAAGCTCGAGAAATTGCAGATACATTATGCGATGCATTATATGATGCGGCAACAAAGGAGATACCAAAAGAATTATTAAAATAATTATAAGAAGCACCTTATAGGTGCTTCTTTTTTGTCCTTCGGAGCACCTTCTAACAAGTATTTAATGGGATACTCTGCAAATACAGGGTATCCATTAGGTAACTCGTAAACCCTATTTAAGAAAGGACAGATAATATGGGAGATCCTGCTGGTAAAATGGTTGATCTATTAATGACCGAGGAAAGTGCTCGTATAATTCTGATCGCTTTTACTGTCTTTGCACTATGTGTCGTTTTGTTGCTTGCATGCATCTTATGGCTCTGGAAGTTACGTAAAAGCGTCAAAGGAGAATCCAGAGCGGAATTCGAAAAAGAGCAAGAACAGAATGACTACAACGAGAAAGTGAGTTCCACACAAAGTGATATTGAATATCTTTCAGAGCTAATGGTGCGACTCACAGAGACTGTCAATGCATCCAACTCACAAATATCCGCAGATGTCAAACGCCTAATGGACAATATGGAGAACACAGACGGTGGATGTGCATACGGACATGAGTTGGAAAAAGAAATCAATCACATCAAACGCGATGTATTAAGTGAACTCGCAGAAAAAATTGATCTATTATTAGATTCAGATAAGGAATCTATCAAAGGGTTTATCACCAGTGAATATCATTACTGGATGAACCTGGGGTATATCGACATCTATTCATTAAAGGTTATTGATGAAAGATTCGACAAGTACAGGAAGGAAAAAGGCAATACCTTTGTTGCTGATATGGTAAGCGAGTTACACAAATTGGATCGACAATGTGTAACTCAAAATTGTACGTCTACACGTCTCTTAGAAGAACGCGATCGCGTAGAGGTATTACCTTCTGAGCATTTTCATCATACCGAGGCAGATGTGGTTGATGAACCAAACGATACGAACAAATAGTGAATGATGATACAGATAACCGTAATTGGTATCTGTATCATCATTCCTCATTTTTTTAGATCGGCTCGTTTAAAATCGCTGTATAGGCGAAATGTCCGACCGATGAATCTTGTTAAAATTAATATTGAAGTAATATGATAAGGAAGACGCATAAACCATGGTCTATCAATCACATACGGGACAAACAGTACGTACTGAATAGCTAAGACTATGGTGGGGACAGGGGGTTTCCGGGATGTTTCTTTTTTGACGAATCCACTGATCTTCAAAAATATCATCCAATTCATATTTCTTTTTGTTACGTACCCGGAATAATTCTTTTGCCAGACGGTCTACCCCAATCCAGCTTGGAAGATCCTGGTAGTGATTATACGTAGCAGTTACACGTATCGGATCATCCATATTTACGTGTTCATTTTTCATAGATGACATTGCATACGATACGTTTTTGTATATTGTAAAATGGGGCTTTCCTTCACGGTCTTGATAAAAAAGACTTTCGCCTTTTAAATCGTCCATCATATGAAGTGCAGACACGAGCACGCTCGGAAAGTAGGTATGCCCATCTTCAAACTTTTTCTTCTCTAAGTTCTCATCGTAGTAGTAATAATCGTCAATGACTGCAGTAAGTAGTCCGCCACCAGCGTTGACGATCATTTTCTCGCCTAACTCTTCGATACTATCTTTTGGTGCTTTAAGCATCCAAGACCCCTTCTTTCTGTTATTATTTCTTGAACCATCGTTTCAGATCGGTCTCGTCTGATAGATGAATCGCGGATTCCAACGTAATTGGAATCAATATGAGCGTGATTGCACAAGTAATCAAACTGCTTAGTTCTTTGGTCGCGACCGTTGCAATCCCAAATACAACGGCACATACAGAGAATCCAAATACCAGATTCCACATAATATTTCGCAGTATGATTTTTCTACGGTAATCACGAATCGATTGTTCGTGTTTCTTTTTATCTGACGGTAAACGTAATGTCATAGTTGTCACTCCTTTCACCTGATCGATTTTCGACCTTTATTGCTGCGATATACAAGGTACAGTCCATATACACCCAACACGGCAGGTCCAAAAAATAACTTAAATGGATCATGCGTTACGAGTACAATTTCTGAGTCAAATAAGTGTAAGAAACGATATCCCAAGGTACCGACCATGATTATAAGTATCAATGTGATCCCGACATAACTATCACAGATATGTGGAAGTTCATGGAGTTCTCGAATCGTACAGTGTGCGTCATGCATTTGATCTTCGATTGCATGTAGATATACTTGATATAATCCTCGACCGCATCCAAGCATCACAAATCCTGCGAGTACACAAACGACACTTCCCAAATAAGCACCTGGGTGATGAAACGAAAAGTGTACTAAGATGTCAAATACGCGGTCAATGCCAGTCGATACAAAATGGGTTCCCAAACTAAGCGCAATTGCGTATGCAAATAATATGCGCTTTGAAAGAAATCGGTTATCCAATGAAATATCACCTCAACTTTCTAATTAGTGTTACAAAAATGTACCTTACGACTGGCAACAAAATCTTAACTACGAAAGGGGGACACGATCAAATGAAATATCGGACAGACCCTGTGATCTATGCAGATGAACGATATAAACACCCCGTCTTCGAACAGGAAACATTATGGGATCTTGAATCCTATCCCCATGTAGACTTCGAGTATTTATGTGAATCTACAGATTTATCAAAGTCTTACATTATTCGTGACGGGTTGTACCAGAAAGTAAGAGCCGTTTTAAAGACACCAGCCGGTGACATGCGATTTAAGCAGACCGTTGGTCGATACGTAGATAAGAACTCACAAAAGCTTCACACACCAGGTCCACAATACTTAGTCCCATTTGGTGATATTGACAAGGGGATGTTTTATAAAATCTTTGACATCACGGAAGAAGAGATCAATGCTTCTAGTAAGCAGATCATTGCGATCTTAAAAGGAGCTGCAACGAATACAAACTTTCAGTTGCTTAAAAATAATCCAATCTTCTTCTTGTTCTATTGCTGCATCAGATACTACACTATTGAAACCAAAGATGAACGTGGATTAAATACGGCGCTGATTATCTATGCATTATCTGTATATCCATCCATATTTTCGAAGTACTTTAAGTATGGAGTCAGTGATGTAGGTGCGATGTTATATACCGTTGATAACCTGACCGAGAAGTTTATCTTAAAGAAAACCGGTCATGTATTTGGTATGTTGGCGACATCCATCCAGTCATCCTATTCATTTCTGAAGGACTTCATGCAAGATGGATCAGATAAAGAAGTGGTTCGTTTTATCCAGCGTATCCGTAATGACCAGAACTCCTTAATCAAAAAGATCTGTGATAATTACACCAAGAATCATGCAGCTGGAAAAACTGTTACAACAGTTAAAGACCAATTTGGGGATTCTCCAGTTATGGATGGTAACGAGAATAATACGACCTTAGTAAGCACGATAACTTCTAAAGTATCTATTCCGTTAATCACAAATGGTATTGATTTAAAACGAGCAGAGATTTGTGCAAAGCTTGCCAAGATCTCTATCTCCGATACCAGATTTTATTTAAGTAAGATCGTCTCTGGAAAAAATGAATCCTCTATTCAAGGATTCATTGAATCCATTCTGTTCTTATTCTTGTACACGGATCAGAAACAACCTGTGGACATTAACAGCTCCTACTTCCTTACCTGGAGTGCGGAACTTTTTCGAAAAACGAACTCTAACGATGCCAATATCGCACGTATCAAAACCATTTTGGATCAATGGGCAGAAAGCTCTGGTGTTCATGCCAAGTTTAAACGAGAAGCTTCACGTATCAATTATAAGAAAGCGATCTTTTTCTATTTCATATTATCGATTCAGGCTTACAACAACTAAAAACAGTAGGGAACTTTTTGTAAGTTCCCTACTGTTAGTTTTCTTAAGCTAAATCGTTCGATAGATATATGTTAATCTGTCGACCTTATTAGTTTGTTTTAGCCCAACTTTTTCACAAAGTCGTCATAATTTCCAATTACCTCAGAACCCTCATTTGCCGGTACTCCAAGATAGATACGTCTGCTGTTAGAAAGATCAACAAAGTCTTTCTTGATAGTATAGACAACGTCCTTGTATAAGATTCGGGTAGTTCCCTTATCATATGTATTTACTTCAATTAGGACTTCAGACTCAACTAAACGATCTATATTTTCATGCACAAAGTTCCATCCAAGATTTGATGGAACTCTTGTTTCTGAGAGCTTCAGAGGAAAAAGATAATATTTCATGTGAACGCCTCCTTTAATTCAATTAAAGGACTGTCCGGAGACAAAAAAAGAAGAGTTCTAAGAACTCTTCTTTTCATTGTTTGGTCATGATTATTTATCCGCAGTTGCATCACTGGATGCCTGCTCATCCAGATTCTGCATCTGCTGAAGTTTGTGACGTCTGATGATGTCTTCTTTGCGCATTGTCGGAACAACTGTCTTGCCAACTCTACGTGCGGTTGTAAATGTAACTGCACCACCTGTCACACCTGCTACTGTTCCAACTCCATTTGCAAAACCATTGATCTGATCTGCATGTCTGTTGGTCCAGTAATTTGGGATGGCTTCCTTAAAGGTTTTGCCGCGATTAATAGCCGCGGTGTATTCAGCAGTTGAAATTTCTTTCCATCTGCCGAATTTTCCTTTAACAGAAATGGTTCCTTTGCCAGTGTTCATGTTGATAGTGTTGTTCACCACCTGAGCACCAACTGTTACAGTATCATGCGCAAATTTTCCGCATGCAACACCTGCAGCGACACCAGCACCTGCAGCGAATGTATCAACTGCGACTTCACCAACGCTTCTTCCAAACAGGTTAACTGTATAACCAACTGCTGACTTGATTCCTTTTCCTGCTTTGCTGGCTGCGTTTGCAACACCCTGCATTTTATGATGCTCTGTTGTTGGTTTTCTGTTGTTCTGCTGGTTGTTTGTGTTTGTTTTACCCATATGAGGCCTTTCTTAACGACTTCCGCTAGCCGGATCATACACTTTGTACTTCTTGTACGGGTGATCAGTTTGCCCTTTGCTTCTGTTTCAAAGCTATGAACTTTTCCAGATCAGAGATGAAATGCGGATTACTAAGTATAGTTTTTCTCTGATTCACGGAAATATTGTATAAATATCCGTACCGACTTTACGGATTATTAGACCCCTTACAATCTCCTAAAGAAAGAAGGTGCCTTATGGTTCGGTTGGAAAATTCAAATTCGTAGATATTTACGCAGAAGATCAACATAATAAAAGCTCTTCTGAGACGTACGTGGTGTACAACACTAAGAAACCATTCAAATCTGGACATACACATATTCGAAACTACTCCACGGCAGAGTATATAGCAAAACTAATTGCTTATCATAAGCTCCCCAGAAATTGCGATAATAAGTATCTTCTGGAATCTTTGATACGACTGGAGACAGACCCGGATCATATCAAAATACTTCAATCAAAATTAAAAAAGAGTCGGAAGCACTGATGTGCTATCCGACTCTTCTTCTCTTTTAGTAGGTTTCTACGGATTCTTGAAAATCCCTTGGTGCAATTACAAGCATCTGCTGTAACAACAAATCCATCACATCTTCGTGTGTATACGTTGTAGTACTTTCATCCGCAAACTTTAAGTATGTTTGAAATGATTTTAAGAATCCTTTTGTAACATCTAACATTCCGAGATCTTTTAGTGTTTTCTCCGTATAGATACGTCTATTGTATATAATTTCAAAATGGGTCAATAACGCTAATCGTAAATTATTAAAAAGCTTATACGGATTATTCTCATTCGAAGATTCAAATAATTCTACAAATCGATCACGATCTATCATGATCTGATTTGTATATGCTTTAGATTCTTTGATCAGTCCTTCAGATTTCAAACATAATTCGGCAAAACTGGTAAGAACTTGAAATTCCATTATCGTAACTACATGATTGATGAGATCTACTTCGATAATGTATTTCAAAATACCCTCTCCAGCAAGAATAAATGGATCATATCCGTAGAGTGGTAAATATGGGAATGCATGTTCCTTGAAATAACTAACATCACCCGTAATAGAAGTGGTCATGAGATGATCCGCAGCATACATCAAGTAATTCATAATTAAATCACAATCATATTCACCTATTAGTGATTCATGTTTCATTCCTTCTTCAGTTTTGACTGTAAAGGTATCCTTAAAATCAGGCCAGTAGTACTTCTTTTCAACCATAGTGGTTCCTCCTTATATGTATGATAATATTAATGACCAAATGGTCATACATCCTAAAGTGATTAACATCGCTTTCACTGTCTTTTGTGAAACAGTCTCTAATTCACGATGCAATGCGTATACCTCGATGATTCCTAATAAGATGGCAATGATAAAACTGCCAAGCATGAGGTATACCAATAACGTATGAAGAAATTTCATAGTCTCTCCTTAATAATACTTATGGCATATATATTTACAAACCATAACTAAAAGTATTGCACATATAAAATTTAACAAATAGATTTTGGCAGATTTCTCGTGATTCATCATACCTAAAACCACGTATGGCAACCAATACCCAACCGATAGAGATGCTACAATTTCTGCAATGCTTAAAATAATAAAATAAATCATATATGCAGACATATGTCCTCCTATTGTGTGATTGTGAAAACGGTTGCTGTAATTCCGAAGACGATCAACGAAACACCGAAGCATACCCATGCATTTGCTCTGGTATCGTTTCCGTTTTTGTTATTGTATGATACCAGTAAACGTACAAAGCAACACCAACAGGTTAATCCAAATATAACTACTACAATGCGCCCGACCAATAAAGCATCCATTTTTATATCCTCCTATATCATGCGGTTCCTGTCATGCATTTGGCAAGTACAATTAGTACCACGCCAATCACGAATAAGCATAACAGCATCAATGTTAATAATGGGAATCCCTCAATCTCATATTTCTGACAAAGACTGATCAAGATTCCGATTAATCCAATAAGTATAAGGACGCCGAACATTGCCAGGAATCCCTCCCCTAATGATTGCATCATTTGTAACATCTTTTGCCACCTCCTATTATATGTAATATAATAATAATTTTATCATAAATATATTTGCCGATACAAGCATCATAATAATGCAAAACACCAACAGAATTGCAACTTCTATATACAAGGTAGAATTCTCAAGGTCTTTTATAAATATCTCGGCACCAAATATGCTTGCTACAAAGCTGATTCCAAATACAGTGTACCAATAGTTCAGATCCATAAAATCACCTTCCCGATGAGACAACAACAGTTTACAAATATCATTAAAGACACGAGCGCTCGCATAGTTACGATCATATCAGCTAATCGAGCTTCTCTAGCGGCTGTCCATTTCTTTTGCCGTTTCAAACGAAACATGGTCACGTATAAGTAGAGCTGGAATGTTAACATTCCAGCCCCAACAAGGATGACCACGTCTAATATCAGATTAATGATGGTCATCGTCTTCTCCTTTCGTAATCGGAATATCAAATTGCATAAGCTTCCCATTCTGAGATAATTTCTTCACGGTTTTATTTGACTTCCTTTTGCGTTTCTTTGACGGTTTATCTAAATTATAGATCTGCGGACCACCATTCTTCGCACGGTTTTTCAGTTTTAAGTCGTCAATCTCTTCTTGAGAGGGAGTCTCAAACAACCGGTAACAGTTGCCAATTTCTGAATAAATCTTTCGATATTCTTTAGAGAAGACATCCTTAAAAGAACGGTCACCAAGAAGAAGGATCGTTTTTGGATGATTTAGTAGATCCACCAGATAGGATGCAAATGCAAATGCTTCTGACGGAAGCAGAACATATCCAAGGTCGACATATTTGACATATAAACTATTTGGTGGATTAAATAAATAATTTTTGGTTTCTTTTGGATACAGCTCTTCATTGATAATTGGATCGATTCCATCTTCTGCATGAGATTCACCCATCGTATTGGTATTTACGAGAATATCAATTGCAAACATCCCAATTCCAAGTGTGACAATCTCAGAGATTATCATTACAAAATTATATCGTGGTTCGATTCCTAACCAGCTGCAATGAATTGCTGTCATAATGATGATTCCAATAAAGAGAATCGCCATGCATCCCATCGTAAGAAGACGCCCCTGTCTGATGCTATGACGTTCTCGATCTAAGATTCGTTCGGAACGTCGCAGAACACCGAACTCGTTTAAGGCGTCTAAACGAAATAATGCTCTGCGAAATTCTCGATTGTGTTGCATTAAGTATACCATTTGTTTGGTTTCTTTTCCGTAATGACTTCCATGGTGATCGGTAACGATCTCTTCTAAGCGGTCTCGTTTGATACATAATCCCGCTTCATGCATTTCTTTGATACAGGTCTTCACCTGATTATAGACGCTGACTGCGTCCATCTTTGTTTCTTCCATGGTGTGTTCTCCTTTGTATAGTTCCTTTTAAATCTCAGTCTTATCTGTGATTTCTTCTACGAATACATGTGGTTGAAAGTATTCGGAGTAATAGACATTAACCGTCAATGGATTGGTTTCTCCAGTGGCATTTTTGATGATCTCATCGATCTTTGTTTTGAATGCAAACGCAGTTCCCGGTGCAGGTTTTCCATTATCTGCTTTGCTACGAAAATATATGAAATCGATTGTGATAGCTTTTGCCCGTCCGTTCAACTTTGCCGTCAGAAAATCAGCAAATGCATCCGTTGCATAAATCTCCATGGACGAAAAATCTTTGTCATCTCGATTGATACGTGCAACGGATATGTGATTTGTAATGTCTCTTGGATGTTCCAATTTGTTAAATGCTTTTACCAATTTGATGCAGGCAGACTCTGTGTAGAGCCCGCCATTCTCAAATACATAAAATGTATACAAATTAGACCATCTCATACCAAGACGTGAACGATTTAAAATCACCTGCTCACGAGATTCAAACTGTTTGGTTCTTTCATTAAATTCTTCACATTGTATAGTGAACACCAGTGGTTCTAAATGTCCTTGGTAAATCATAGAGCATACCTCCTTAATCATTCATCGTAGTATGGGTCATAGTCCTTGGTACGTAACATGGAAAATCTTCGATCCAAACCATCTTTGAACTCTTTTGCGTCAAAGAGTGGATTCTCTTTTTCTTCAAACTGCTTAGTGACAGCCGCGGTAGCATCCTGATAATTTCCAATTGCTAATGCAGTCAAAGTCTCTTCATCCAGATCATCGACCATATCTTTAAAGGCACGTCTGGCTTCTACGACAGATGGCGCAACATCTAAGCAATAGTCGATTGTATTTCGGATCGTCATACGTGCTGCATCCAGTTCATCTTCACGATCGACCACTTCAAATTCAGTAGGTCTTTCATAAATCTTTTCTGCATTTTCACGAATCACATCTTTCAGCTCTGTGCTTGTGTAGTAAGTCCACATACTCGGATACAGATTTAACACATCGGTATAATGCTGATATCCATGTTCTTTGATACGCTCTTCACTCATATAGCCGCGTCCAATCTGGTTTATGTTTCCGATCCGATCAATCATGATAGAACTGCATTCATAGCAGATTCCGATAGAAGTTGAAACTGGACGTAAGTACTGCGCGTGGATTTCTTCAACTGTTTTATCTAACTTCTTATTACCAAGCTCCACCCGGCTATCATCCCCATTCACGGTAAGTTTAAAGGTACGTTTGATGTACGTATCACTTTCGTCATCCAGATTATAGCCAAACATATCATTACTCGTACGTGGGGATCGTACTTCTGCAATTTTTGTTAACTCTTCTTTTGTTTTCTTTTTCTTCGGTACTGGACGGAAGCGATTGAATCCACAAAACGGTGATAACATGTGCATGGACTCAAACTGTGTTAAGACACTTTTAATGGTCTTTAATCCTTTTGTGAGATTTGGGAGATCTTCCTGTGAAATATCACAATATACAGGACTTACAATCGCTACCGTATCACTGATTCCACCAACTAAGTCTGCATATTCCAATGGTATTAAAACAAACGGATTTTCACGATCCATGAAGATACCTGTGAAATCACTACTTTTATCCCATGGCGCATAGTCTGTAAACTTATGTCCTTTTGCGTCCACGTTAAAGCCATGCAGGACAACTAAGAATTTTTCAGCATCTCCTACATAACCACCGTCAATATCATGGTTTAATGTAAATAATTCGTAAGTAGATTTTTTCATAACAGCACGTTCTCCTCTCTCATTTTCGCAAGCTCTTCTTCCTGGATACGCATTGCGGTTTCAGTATTTGGCTTTTCACCTGGTTTTCTTGGTTCATCTAACAGATGTGACAGACGAGTCCAAAGCCATGGAGAATGATGGAATACGTATCTCAGGCATCGATCATCTCCAGCGTGAATATCTACTAATCCAGTAGAAACAAATCGTTCCATCCAGAAGGTAGATGTCAAATCAATAATTTCAATAATTTCCATTTCGCTTGCAGTCACTCCAGGGATCATAACAGTACCCTTTTCGTTTTCTTCTTTGAAGCGCTCGCGCATGGTTGAGTTAAATGGTCTTACCATTGCAAGTAATGGTCCTCTACCATAATCACTTAAGACATTCTTTAAGAAATACACATCGATTGGTGTATTCTCATCTGCACATACCGGCACGTTCTTTGTGCCAAAGCTCACATCATGTTCTGTTCGAAAGTCGGATAATAAGTATACGAATCCAACTTCTTTCGTTTTCGCAATTTCGAATGCGTTTACTGGTTTGCGTCTTGCCATTTTGTATATCCTCCTAGTCTCTCCTTTGTGTATAAAAAATTTAAAGTTTTCTTTTTTTACGAGAAAGTGACATTCACAATATGGGGAGAGGAACATCACTTTCTCATTGGCAGATCGTCTCTTCCATGCCCAAAGGAGTAAGCACAGATCAAGACCGATACATAATTGTAGAATGCAACATAAGAGTTCCATGTCTGATAGGGGAATCAGATGAACTCTGTAGATGAACTCTGTACATGACTGTAAATACTTATACTTATAACCTGAAAGTATTTTGCAAGTTTAAAACCATATTAAACTAATATACACTAATTAGAATAGCGTTGCATTCTTACACGTAAATAATATATCGCTATATTTAAAAAGATCAAAAAAAAAAGAATCGGATGTATAGTCCGATTCTTTTTCTTTTACTTTCTTGTGTCTGGGACGTACTGTGCCCATGGACAAGTCTCACAAACCTTGTCATCACAAGCACAGCCGTCACAGAAATCACCTGCGTGTCTAACACCAACAAGTCCAAATCCCTCGTTGATGTCCTTCTGGATCACTCTTGATGCAATCTCATCAAGCAAGTCTCCTGTAATCTCTGCGTCGAGTTTCATTGTTGCTTCTGCCATTTTCTTTAAGGTTTTTGTATTGTTAATCATAGTTTCGTCCTCCTATTTATATGATTAGTCAATTAAGTCGCTGTCCCAAGGTTTTGCAGATTCCTTGAGATCTTTGATTACCTGCTCAACATCCTCATCTGTGTCCAGATTGATGTTTGACCAGGTTCCAGCTTCTGCTTTCAGAGTATCCTGAAGATGTTCCAGGTTCTCTCTAATTGCCTCGTTGTTTTTACGGACATCGTGATCCGTCTTCCAAGAAGCAATGCTTGTAACAATATTCATGGCATAGAAGCCACCCATGAATACGGAAGCTACGATATAGAAGGCTTTAAGTTTCTTGTCTTCTGTATCTCTGATGACAGGAACCATAGCTTTGAAATATTTCTTAGCTAAGTAGATCTGCCATGCTACACCAGCAGTTGTAATCACACCTGTCTGAACTTCAATATTTGTTGCTACGGATTTAACAGTTGCGATTGCGTTTTTCATTGTTGTCATCATAGTGACCTTTCTTAACGACTTCCGCCAGCCGGATCATACATTTTGTACTTGATGTACGGGGATTCAGATAACCTTTTGTGCCTATTGATATGATCTCAACACTATGTATTTTTCAGATCAGAGTTCTTAGGACGGATTGCTTGGATTTATTTTCTCTGATTCACGGAAATTATATATCAATATCAAAAACTATTTTACGGATAAAAAAGAGATACCCACTCGTAACGTTGGGTATCTCTTTTTTTGTTTAAGCGATAGCGAATCGCTTCTTTAATTTGGCACTTGGTTTGAAAGGAATATCTTCTACTTCTTCCATACGTGGGATCAGTGTCAAATCTTCTTTCTCCATGAATAACTGCAGTTTCGGCTGTTCGTGCACAACAACCTCTTCTTCCCATTTCTGTTTAGTTAAGATCTCTTCTGGGAAGGTTTCAGGAGTATCATTCTCCTGTGCGCCGCAAGTTGCAAAATGATACAGATCGATCTTCTGTGATTTTGTAACTGCAAAGTAATCATTTAATAATCCTGTATCACGCGCAATAATCATACGTGTGAGAGGGTCGAACTTTCTAAACATGTATCTGATGGCTTCATCTACAATAGCGATCATATTAAGGATGTCACCATCAAAGTCGGCATTTAAACCGGGTAATCAACGAATTGATTATGCATCGTGTTTTCACAATGTTTAGACTATATCTTTACTTACCGGTAGCATATTTAGACCGAGTACTACCGGTTGGTACTATCCGTTTCGGCGTAAAGCCTACATTTCGCTCACAGTTGAGCCTACTCGCTTCGTGTAGTATTTCAACTACCTTATTTTCAGAACCAATTAGTCCCTAGCTTTCCCTAGTCGTTGAACTCACATCTCATTCTAATTCACTATTTAATTATGCTGTATTCTTCATGATAAAATTTGTATAATGTAAGGAAATCCTTATCAGATAATAAAGAATTTAATCTATTATCGAAGTCTTCATATGTATTGAATTTTTCTACTTTATCTTCAATAGAATTAATATACGCATTATACATATTGAATACTTTATGTCTAGCTTCATTATCTTCAATATCATCCCCTGCAAAGCACCAAGCAATAATTGTACGTGTTCTCCAGTATTCATCTGTAACGTTTCCGCTATATGATGATGTATGCTGAAGATTGGTCGCAATGGCATGGTACAAGTTCTTCATTGGTGAACACCACTCTAAATTGATAGCCCAGTTACATTCAGGATTCCCATTTATATGATTCACATGAATATACTTTTCTGGACAGGGATTTGGAATAAATGCTTTTGCAACTAATCGATGTAATGTGTATACTTTTCCGACACAATTAATATCGTGAATAACAACACATTGCCATGATTGGTTATTTGGATTATTTCCTCGTCGTTGTGGAGTGATCATTCGTTTCAACGATTTATTGTACACACGTCCAAATGAACTGATTTCATACTCATATAGTAATTTACCAAGAAAATCAATCGGTTTCCATTCTTCGTCGTCAAATGCATAATTATGAATCGGTTTTCTATCTGGATTATTCCGATATGCATTACTGATAACATCTAAACGATTACCCCAAACTAAATTTCGATAATCGAGATTTTTCGGATTGCAATCCTTGAAATATACTAAATCAGTACCATCATCTGATTTTGGAGCGCTTAGAAAATGCTTCGCTACTAATCGTCCTGCGCTATAATGAATATATTTCTTGTCAGATTTATATATGCTAAATCTAAGGTATCCATGATTTTGCTCTCTTAGGTCTTCAAATGGAACAACTGTTTCAAAAGTAGTACCATTAAACAAATCACCTTTATTCGATATATAGTATTCATATAATAGAGGAATACCAATATCTACCTTTTTCCATTCAGTAGCATCTGTTTTTACAAACCGCAAGATATAATCCATTGGACTATAGCATTCCAAATTATTAGCTGCACAATTTCTAATATCGCCGTCTTTATGTAAGATTTTCATTCCTGACTTATAGTTATCACAGAAATTCGCAGCAACCAATTCACGTAAGTACATATAAATGTGCTTATCGTTACGTAACGGAAATTTTATTTTAGATCCCTCGGTTGGTCTACGTTTATCTACAAGAGCTTTAAGCATGGTATTCTTATCGCTATTCCAGACGGTTCCATCATCATGTACTTCAAAGTTGAACTTTGCATTTTCAATATCTAAGTGACATATTTTCATTTGTTACTCCCTCCTTAAATGGAGTGAATAAGATGAGATGCTTTGTTGCGTCGATTGTCCCTATTGTTATCATTATTACCATATCGCCGGAGTTACCCTTTGCCCTAATACTGTCGCCAGTAGAAGTTGGTAGATAACACATAACAGGAGTTCCCCGCATTTAGGATAGTTTAATGTCGACATTACCACTAGGTTTATCGACAGCGGTACGCTCAGACAGTAGTCGGTTCCACTGCGTTTTACCTTACGTACCTTTAATAAAAGCATACTATAATAATTCCAATGCTCAAACAGGAGCATCTGACTATATCTTTCGTATTGATTCCTATTACCAGAATAAATACGACCTACCATTTCGGAATTAACCTAACGATACTTGCTTCGTGTAACCATTTCAAGTTACCTTATTTTCAATCTACCTGATTTACATCATTTATGTATTTCTACAATCGTAGATGTCTAGCTTTTTCTAGTCGATGAGCATATATCACATACCAGCATATTAGAAGTTATAAAACTGACTTATGTATTTCCAAGACCGCTTGTATTTAATATTATAATACAATGGTCTGAATTGTTTGTAAGGCAATTTCGTTTTTAATTTATGATATGCATCGTCAACACCAACACCGTTTGCAATACAATCGCAAATACTCATTACGAATGATTCACTTACAAACGTTGCATGATGTTTGGTTCCTTTTGGTGGATGACGAAGACCTGTGTCAAATGCCTTATCAATGTTTTCTTGCGTGGTACACCATTCAAGATTCGATACAAAGTTATTGAATATTTGATATCCACCTTGTATATGATTTACCTCAAGGCTATCTGCAGTGTAGCCTTCAGATATATACTTTTCTGGAATCGGTATAAATGCAAGTGCAACAAGACGACTAATTTCACAATGCTTCTTTCGTCGTTTCCCGTTTTCATAGTAATAAAGTTGAACACGTAAGTACGTTGGACGTTCATATATAAAATTTCCATCAGCATCTTTACGATATGAGTGAAATGGATTTATTACATATTGATTGTCTTTACGTCTGACACGTCCATGATTACTAATTTGATATAATGGTCTGTCACCAAGTTCAATATCTTTCCAGATTTCTGGTTCAGTACTTGATTTGATTAGATCATAATATCTTTTAAGGAACTCTGATGGTTCTTGACGTTGTTTTGGCATATTAATCACCTCCACTGTTTAGTCTAGTTGTGATACTTCGCTGCGGATTGTCTCTACATTCACATTGTTACGATACCTTCGGCGTTACCCGTTGCCCTCATATACATTGCTGCTATGAGTACGTAGTGAATGATTATCGAGATGCTTCCCCGCCATTAGATAGGTTTAACGACACCAAATTATGGTTAGCGTCGGGTTGCGGTTAATTAAGAGACTGACGTTCTCTTTTTCCACAATCATCATCATTATGTCGTATACTTTCTCATTGAAGATCCAGGAGTCTTCCCAGATGTCTTCTGCTTTACTTAAAGGAATATCTTCATAGACCTTTAAGTAGTTGATAATTTTTGGTTTAAAAAGTTCGCGGAATGTGTGATAAGAAAGGTCAACTTCATTATCACGTAATGTAGGATCAGGTACGATGACATTTCTGGCAGTATAATTGCAAATCGTAATTTACACATTCAGACTATATCTTATGTCGTAATGACACCCAACCGTTTCGGCGTTAAGCCTACCTTTCGTCCAATTGGACCTACTTGCTTCGTGTAAGTATTTCAACTTACCTTATTTTCAGGACGCGTGCTTATCCCTAGCTTTCCATAGTCGTTGAGCCCACATCTTATCCTACTAAGATGCTTTGCTGCGTCGATATTCCAAACGTACAACCTTGATTACCATACCTTGGGAGTTACCCCTTGCCGCCAGTGTATCACTACATTGGTTTGGTAGTTGTCGTTTATCGGAAGTCCCCGCAATTAGATTGGTTTTACGTCTCCCAATTTTGTTAAGAGACCCACCAAGTAACATGTCACGAATAATACCTTCTTTTCCATGCATAGACGTAAAATCATAGTCCCATAACGCATTGACTTTGATCTGTAGTCTTGCCTGGAAATTATCCCACTCGATATCTGGGCAGTCTTCCAAATGCTCAGATAATTTAAAGATGACGTTGATCATCTTGTCGGCACCCTGGAAATAGAATGTATCCTGGGTGATCGACTGCGGTCGCAGATATGTAGAATATACCGGAATGTGCTGGATAAAGACCTGATCTTTCTGTGCCAGCAGTAATTCGAATGTATGAATCTTATTCTTCTTACTGGACTGGTGCATGTAATAATCAAGGACTTCTTCATAGCGATCCCGAAACTTCTGAATTCCAATGCCATAAAACGGATGACTTGGAACAAAATCCAAATCTCCTGGTTTTAATTCGCTCTGGATTCCGTTGGTATCTACCTTTTTCTTACAATTGACAATCTCTGCGAACTCCTTGCCAATTGCCTGTGCCAAGATGCGAAAATAGAGTGGCTGAATCACAAATGCGCCGGATTTCACCAAAGAGATCCATCCACAAATATTGATGTTGGATCCTCTTGCTTCTACTTTGCTATGGCAGAATGGGCACTCTTCTCCTTCGTATGCACGGGATTTTTTACGTCCACATTTACATCTCCAGCGTTCGATGAACTCTCGTTCGTCTCCATAAGTCGTTCCATATAAGGGCGATTGTGGCCCATACATGGATTTTTCTTTGGATCCGTCTAAAGATATCTCTGCTGGTTCGGTAATCTGAAACCCCACATCATTTTGCATGTCTGCATAAAATGCAGTATCCCAGTCCATACGGGCTAACATTGCACGCTTCTTTCCCATTTTCGTAGTGCTCCTTTCAAGTCGTTTCTCTTATTTCGAAATAAGAAAAGTCTCTGACTTTTCAAACCCCTATAGATTTACGACGCTTAATCTGCAGTGATTTGGTCAGAGCAAAAAAATAATATATCACGAAAATCTATAAGGGCATTATTCTTCTGTGGTTGCAAAAATGGAGTTCTAACGTTCAAGCCAAAAACAATCTGGTAAGAAATTAACCCGAAACGAGGTGTAATAAATTGCGTACAAATAAGCAAATTGATGACCTCGGGTTTGTTTATCTTTGCGAAAGTGCGGACACACCGCTTACCAAAGTCGGCGATCTGAAGATCTACAATGACAATAATATTTTCTTTGTCGAGTTTGATTCAGTTCTACAGTCTTTTGGGGTAGAAAACCGTAACCACCGATATTACACAGCAGAGAACGTCTGGCAAGCGATACAGTCACCAAAGATTCAAGATTTATTAGCACACGACTCTTGGTTTGGGGAGCAAAACCATCCAACACAAACATTTACAGATGCGAAGTTAACTCCAGAACGAATTAGAGACGTGTGGATGCCAAATCGATCTCATAAGATCATGAAACCAAGAATCGATGGAAATCTGTTAAAAGCACGTATCCAGACAGATGCTGGTACAGAGGCTGGTATTGGATTTGCAAAAACGATTATCCAGGGAATGGTTCCACGTTTTAGCTGTCGTTCTATTGCAACGTTACGACAGATCAATGGACGACCAACTGTAGTCATTCGATTACTGGTAACCTATGACTGGGTATTCTATCCAAGCCATTGCGAAGCCGAGATGATCGGTCAGTTACAGAAACCTATGATGGAGTCTGCTTCTGGCATCGTTACTCCTGCGGATCCTTCCGTGACACCAGACGACATTATGATTCCATTACATGAAATCTTAGATCTCGTTGGCAATAAGGATACCAATACGGAGATTCTTCTGGAAAGCTTTGATCTTGACATCAGAGACCTGGTAGGATTTGACGACACTCATGAACACGCGATCATTAAAGATCACGACAATATGATTTATGCAAAGATCAGTCCCGAGACAAAACATAAAGTAGATGACTTCTTTACGTCATTTTAATAAAAAAAGAAGCGGATGTTAAGTCCGCTTCTTTTTCTTTTTATGCATTCTTGATTCTGTAGATCAGATGATCTACATCGATTACCTCATGCTTGTAATCGATTCCGTGTTGAGCGAATATCTCAAGCACGGAAGATTCGTTGTCTTCCTTAAATAACGGAAGCTTGAAATACTTCTTTGAAAGTCGGTTAATATATTTAACTGACTCGTAGTAATTGGTATAGATACAATCAAGCGGCATGTTTGCAACGCCATGCCATACTTGATTTGACTTTACAGCAAGATCACAAATGGAACTTTCGAGTCTCTTTAACTCGCTGGTTCTATCAATAATCTCTGTATCTACTACGTTTAAGAGTACCTGTAATGTTGTATATGTTGTCATAATTTCCTCCGGGCTCTTGAAATGATCTCCACCCATAAAAGTTATAGTTGTCACCTGCTGATGTTATCTCTGTGACTATTAACTTTTCTGACCAAAGCTGAATGATATTAGTATTTGATTGCTTTGATTCACGGAAATTATATATCAATATAACCAAGGGCTCTACGGGGAACACAAAAAAAGATACCATACACTAGATAGTGTATGGTATCTATCATTATCCATAATAGAACGGTTCTCCATCCAAATGGTAGATATCGTCCCATTGGCGTAACAATTCGTTTCGATCAGACTCTGCATTGGTCCATGTATCAATCGGTAACCGGATGGTTCCATATACCGTGGACTGCTCCTGATATTGTGCAACGGTTGGATATAAGTTTTCTTTTACATCCAAGAGTGCCAATTGTAAGAAAGACGGTAATGCATCGTCTGGAATTGTATTTAAAGATTTTGAATGTTCAAAACCCCATTCAATCGTAAACGTATTGGTCCAGAACGCATTGTATACTTTTAACGTTCTTGGTGCTTGAAAGTCAAAGGTCAACTTTGGAACCGCTGCATTGATCATACGAGCGGTCATATTACTCAACATCATTTCACCCATTAAGGATCCTTCTGTCATAGAGAACGGAATCGTTCCTGCATAATAACCTAAGTTGGTTAAGGCATCTTCGTTGTTGTACACGTCAAAGACATACAACAACTTTGGGTCTTTAAAGTCCGGTAATAAATAGGTGGTATGAGACGTCGTTTGATTCAAGACTTTGAAACTCTCTTTAGCATTGACCGTACTGATTTTCTTATCGGGTACATAGATCGAAAAGATGGGAACGGTAAATTCCTGAATGATATCTACGATCATCTTATCCAGATTATCAAATGGCAATGCCATATTTGCGATTCCTAATTTGAACTTAATACGTGATACGACATTTGATAAGTTCAGCATATAGGATTCACCTCCTACTGCGTAACAGGTTTTGTTTTAGCCAGTTTGTTGTTGAATACTTCTCTTGGAGCATTCTTGAAATCCTGTGCAGACATTTTCTTATATGCAAAATTTGCATCGCTTTCCAGTTTCTTTGCTTTTGCCTGAAGCTGGTTGATCTCACGGGCTGTTTTCTTTGCAACGATCGGATCAATGTCACGACGATCCAGTACCTGTTTTAATTCGTTGATACGTTTTTCGGTACGTTTTACTTCCTGCATATTGGAAAGATATTTTGCACGTAACTGCTCCACAGAACCAGAGATCTTCTGATTCTGAATCTTATCAGAGATTTTCTGTAACACACCTTCTTCAATCAGATCTGCGTTTTCTACCATGACACGTCCCTGAGCGGCTTCTAATAAAGCTGTTCTTTCTTCGTAAGTGATCTCACCGTTGATGAATTTGTCAGTAACCTGCTCACAAACGTTTGCATAGATCTGCTCACCAACAGGAGTTTCAGAAGATTCACCCACCATACAAGCTTGCATCTGTTTGGAAAGTGTATCATTATTAGAAACGAGTTTCTGAACTTTTGCCTGAAGACGTTTGATTTCATCCGCACATTTCTTCAAAGTAGTTGGATCAGATTTCTGAGCCTCCATCTTTTCAAGAGATTTGATTTTTGTGTTAAGACGGTTGATTTCAGCGTTGTTAGCAGCATAAGCGGCTCTTGATTTCTGAAATGCAGATTTATCAGTGGATCCTTTCTTTTTGTCAGTGACTTTCTTTACGAAATTATCAAAAACACCTTCTTTGATCAGATCCATATCATCCCCAAAGAGACGATCTCTGGCTTCCATTAAAGCACCTTCACGTTGTTCCAGAGTGATTTCACCATCTACGTATTTCTGCATTAACTGCTCACGTACGTACTGATAAATCTTATCATTATCGTACTCAATACCAGCAGATTCTTTTGCAATTTTTGCTTCCGCTGCAGATTTTGCTTTCTTTTCTGCATCGATCTTATCTTTTTCTGCCTGTGCCTGTTCCTTGCGAAGATCCTGAAGTTCTGCTTTCATATCCTTACAGAAAGCTTTGATTTCTGGTGTAGATACTTTGAATTTCTTCAGCATTAAAGCAGCTTCGTAGAACTCTTTATGTGCGACAGCTTCTGGACACAGCGCTTTGAAATAGTATCTGGTATTGCTATATGTAGAAGCACTTCCAACCCCATCAGAAGTGATGACAGCTGTGGTGCTACTAGCAAAGATAGATGCAATCACTGCAAACGGTTTTCCACCATGTTTTGCCAAGAAGCATTTACCAGAAGTATTCAGGTTTCCATCTACCAGTTTTTTGATCTCTGGAATGTACTTAGAACCTGTGTTCTCGATGCTCATCTTAGATATTCTAAGAGATTTAAACTTCACAGCATCTGGATGTAACTCTTCGTATGCTTTGATCAGTTTAGAACCTTTTTTCGCATTGATGACTCTACCAACTGGAATAGAGATAACAGCCGCAATACAAGCTAAGTATGCTCCAATTACGACGCTACTTAAGATAACTTCGCCAGCACTTTCAAAGTAAGTTGCAGTTTCAGCATTAAAGTCATTCAAGCCATTCACACGTTCTGCGTAATCGGATTCCTCATCGCTTGCGCTTTCGTTAAATGTCTTAATACGGTTAAAATAACGATTCATTGCTTCGGATACGGTGAACTCTAAAGTTGGAACTTCTCCATTCTCTAAGTATTCCCCGTGTTCGTACATCTGGACATCATAGAGCTGATCCAGATAGTCTAAGCTCATCCTAGCATCCTCTAAGCTAAGGACACCTTCTTTGTATAATCCAACAATCTCATTCTTCATAGCCTTGAATCGATTGTCAATATGAAGACCTTCGTAATACATCGCCTGCTGTGGGTTTTCTCTGTAATATCCAGAGACGATGTTATCCAATTCTTCACAAGTCAGTTCACCTTCACAGTATGCTTCTACAGCACCATTTACTTCGGAAGTAAATCGCTCTGCAGATTCTATGTAGGCATTTAATTTTGCAAGAGAAGCTTCGCGCTGCTCTAAGGTGATCATTCCTGCACTGCATTTCTCATAGAGAACTTTGCGAATCTGATCTGCATTTCTCACAAATTCCTCAATTGGAGTTTCTTTCATTTTAAATTCTCTCTCCTTTCGTTTCTGAGTTGTGACGATTTTAAATATTTCAGTCATATCAGCTAAGAATTTCTGATATTTACTATTCATATCAATCTTTAAATCTCGGATGTCATCTCTGTATTTGTTGTAAATGCCAAGCCATTTCTTTTCGTCGTCCTCGTCTTTGATGGCAACCAAGAAGTCTCGGTAGATTTCGTTATATTTCGTCTGCTTCGTAAAGGAGTCCAACTCCTTATATAACTTCACGGCTTTTTCTTCTTTTTCTTTGAGCTTGAGCTCGTCACGGTGACCTTCGAAAGAATCCTCAAACCAGACTTCTCCAGTTTGATGAAGACGGATATTTACATCTCTAAGAGACTGCAGTCTCTCATAAGAATACATCACAACACCCTTGATCTCGTCTTGTAGTTCTCTCGCATAATCCATACGAGACTTAATTTTAGACAAGGTGTAGCCCCCTTTCTTCTTCGTAAATAAAAAAATGAGGGAGGCCTCATTTCCGTTATTCGACTGTTTTAAGGGCAAAACAAGGTACGGGACTCCGTGACTGGGAATCCTCGTACCTTGTTTTAAAGTTATAAGTCTTATTAAGCTAAAGAAAATATTTGCTTTAAAGGAGTGTATATCGCCTGCATTTGCATCAGGTGATTCTGAATAAAAATTCTTTAATTTGCAAAGAAATAATTAGGATAACTGAGTGGTTCACGAAGTGAAATCCCATCTGGCCATTCAAGCCATTCATATGAGTCATTCGGTTCGTGGCCCGAAAGTTCGATGTACAATTTGTCTGCTTCCTGTTTGTCGAAGTCTGTAAACATCCAGGGTTCCTGTTGTTTTGCATCATCTGTCGGTGAATAATGATAAGTCTGATAGGCGAATAACAGATTTTCCACTTCACGTTCAGTAAGTTCAACAACAGTATGGTTATCAAGGATGCAATATGTATTGACGTATCCGTCAAACTTATTACGAATCATAATGATACGCATAGGTCCATAACAGTCATTGCCATCATATCGCCACATGTATTCTTTGATGCCGATCTGATACATACCCTTGATAATCAAGCTGGAGTACAAATCTCCAAATTCTTCAAATGTGAAAGTTTTTCTATTCATTACTTGTGTGTCTCCTTTGGTTTAGATTTTTATTATACTTTTGCAAACTCAGAATAATCATGCTCATTTAGATCGAAGAAGGAATCCGCCATATCCTCAATTTCTCCACCTGGGACGTCTCTGACTTTACGTTCAGTTGCATTGGTTGCTCCACGTTTCTTATAGTTCTCTGGAGCGAACTCGACACTTAAGGATAATAATCCAAGTGGTTCATCCAAATCAATATCATCCATAATACGGATTTCATTACCTGCTTCGAATGGCTGGTTGAAGTAGTCAAGCTGTCTCATCTTCTCGGTAGTCTCAGAAGATCTATAACGACGTTTCAGTAACTTGAATACGAACCATAACGTACCATCATCTTTCTTTCTCTGTGGGTTTACGATGCACGTCCAGTCAGAGTTCTCCTGAATTTCCCAAGCACCAGCGATGTTCTCTGCTCCAACAAGTCTGGTGACGTCTTCTTTCTCTGCTTGTAGAGCGGCATCAATAACTGCCATACCAGATCGGTTAAGCTGCTGTGCGGTGATAACCGGAATATCAAAGAATTTGGCAACTTCTTTTAATTCATTGGTGATGTTTTTAAGTTCTCCTTTTTCATTGTCTGCTTTCTCTGCAGGACGAATACGTTTCATATAGTCAAGAATCAGACCGCAAACTTCAATGCCCTCATCCGCCAGGTCATTAATGATACCATACAAATCATCAGTATCAATCTCACGGTTTCTGTATTCTTTGATGATAATATCAATGGAAGATTTTCCAGTTAACTTCAAACCACCTTTTTCGCGCATGGCTTGAATAACCTGATTTGGTGTATAGTTACGAATATCATCGGCACATACGGTCATATTGAACATACGCTCGATGGTCTCAGGGATATCATTCTCTAATGTCAGGAATAATATTGCTGGTCGTTTCTCTGGGTCTTTCGTCTTGAAGTTTGGATTGTATCGTCTCATATCCAGAGCAGACTTTAACAAGATCGTAGACTTTCCTTTTCCTGGAAATGCTAAGTAGGTATACAATCGCTTACTCATATAACCTGGAGAAAGCATTGCATTTAAATATGTAGATCCAGTTAAGAAGATACGGTTTCTATCTTTCAGTTTATTGACGGCATCTGCAATGACTGTTTCAAACTGCTCCCCATCCAGACTAAAAGTCTGGTCTGCATCCAAACTCTTGGTTTGTCTGTAAATATTGATAATTGATCTGGCAATTGTAACCAGATCTTCACTATATTTTTCATAACTTAAATAGTCACTTGGATCGATACTTTCCAGGATCTCCATCATGAGTCCTCGACATGTCATGACATACCCATATTCCAACATGTTATCGATCTTTTTAACTAAGTATTTGCTTTCTGCATATTTGATCGTAAAACTTCCCATACGATCAATCAAATCTCTGGTATACTCATCTTCTGCGTGATCCCGACAGTATACCTGGATAAAGGAAGTATCTTCGAATCGTTCTTCCAAGATACATGTAATTATCTGCTGAATGACACGTACTCTGGACTCCAATTCTATGTTCCCCTCATAGACGATTGGGTCAATGGCGTCCATCAGCTTATCTATATTATTGATCGTCTTTCTTGTTCGTAAGACGCTGTCTTTCAATAAGAATGCGATTACCATATCTAACATCTGGATATCTAAGGCAATCGGCAATTTCTGCATTTTGATGGCTCCTACTTCGAGCCGCTTTCGTAGTGGAATCTTTGACGTCGTATTCTTAACAGGTTCATCTTTGACAGTGTACTCAAAGAAGTTCCCTGCATGTTCGTATGATTCCGTTGCTTTTGTTTTTGGCATTTTCTTTGTCTCTCCTTTGTTTAGCGTTACTGGGTTGTCATCATGTAGATAATACATTACCGAAAAGTAAAAGTAGGATTAGAACCAGAAGTTCTAATCCTACAAGTATTATTCCACTTTTGTTTTAGACGGATCAATCTTTGCCCAAAGGCAAGCATGGTCCGGTTCTTCCGCTGAAATAAACGGAATATCTTCCATTTTGGCGTCGCCACCGTTGTCTGGTTTTTCTTCGACGTCTTTGTGGAGGATCTCATCCAGAGTTTTCTGGTTACCATCTTTATCAACGTGTACGATGGCAGAGGAGATGGTCTGTGGGAATAAGGTCATTCTACTTCCATCATCCTGTACTGGAGATTTTAAGGTCGTTACGACCGCTTTCTGCTGTGCCATAAGAGGTACCTCCTTAAATGATATTTCCGCACATCGTACGAATTGCTGAAACGGTTAACTCCACTTCATCTGTCTTGAGAAGCTGAAATGGGGCAGAACCTTTAATCGTGGATGCGGTTACTAATGCTGGAGCTCCAATGATGTTTTGATAACGTGTAATTGGAAATCCAAGGTATTCTTCTTTCTCAGACGGCTTTCCATGCAAGAGGATATCCGTCATTGGTAAATTCGGAATGGTTGCCATTATTCACCCTCCTTCACGTCGGTGCTATCTGGTGCATACAAGACAAGACTTGCATATAATGGTGCATCAATTGGGACGTCATAAGTAACTTCTTTTTTCGCAACAGCGGCATATAAAGAAGCTGGTACGTCTGCCAACTGACTTTCTGATTTCACATATTGACAGTTGTGAACACCTCCACGATATGGAGATTGTAGTACTTCACTGCCTGGATCTACAGAGTATAAACTGATTTCTTCCATATGGGTACCTCCTATACCTCGTAAGTGATTTCACTACGGTCATCAAATAAGAAGTCATCATGCTCAGATGGTAAGAACGTAAATCGTCCATGATGGATACGGTTCGGTCCGAAGACATCTTCCAGATCACCAAGACGACCAGAGTTTTCAGATCCTGTATTCTTAATGTTACCGTTAGTATCAATGATACGAACCATCTCGGCCCAAACACCATTAACTCTCCATTCATCGGCATATGGTCTACGAATAGAGAAGATGAAATCTCCGTTGTTCGTAAGAGACATCATCCGTCCCATATACTGATGCAAATATGGGGTATCAATAAATGCAAGAACGATCTCGTTTCCAAGTTCTTTCCAATCTTCTGGTTTATCGATAAACTGCATGACGTTCGCTACAGATACTTCAATATGTCCATCTTCATAGATGTATTTGTCTAATAAAGTTGGGAAGGTACCTGCAACCAGATCCTTATTGGTAATCATAAAGTGCAACTTATCAAATGTGATGCTGTCGATGAAGACTTCGATTGTTTCTGGTCTTCCGTTGAAGTCTGTTGCAATATCCAAATCTGGAAGATCAATCATACTTTGCTCATTCAGACGGATATTAGAAGTACAACCATACGTATGTGTGGTTTCTCCTTTTGTGCAAACGCAATGATAATGAACCACTGCATTTGACTGTTCCCAACTGGTGACACGGAATTTGTCTTTCTCAGCTAAGAAAAGAGGAGAATCCCCAATGTAGTTTTTAAATGCTGTGTTGTAGTAATTGGTGATTACTTCAACGATCGGTTTGTCACAATCTCTAGTATCTACTTCCATGAAGAAGCCATTGCATTCCGCAGATAACTTAAAATGGAAGGTATACATAGATTCTGTATTTTCGTTATTGATCTCAATATCGTCATTGTAGATATTGATCAGTTTTTCTTTATTGATTGCTACGAGGTCGTAGTTGGTATCAATAAAGAATGCATTCTCCAGACCAGCAGGATAACGAAATCCCATATTGGTACTAAGAAGCACACGAAGATCTAATACCAGATCCTGCATGCGTTCTTTATTCTGGAAGAAGCTTACAACTTTGCCGTCACCATGACGTTTATAAAAAATCTCACCAGTGACATCATCTTTTAACAGCTCTCCGTTGACCGCATTAATACGATACTTGGTTGACAGAGCGGTTGTTGCAAAACGCTGATTTGGTTTGGTGATTATGGTTGGGACTTGCCCTGGCTGTGCCGGTGTTGGCATGGTTAATCACCTCCTATTTTGTACTTTGAGTTATTTATAGTAATCGTCTCGTCTACGTAGTCAGCAGCGTCATCTAATGGATGACCTACCATATAGACATACGTTAAGTTTTCCTTGTTTTCTCCTTTCACGATCGTGTCAGGATCTAACATCATCGCTTCTGGAGCATCTTTTAAAGCTTTTTTTTCGTACTCCGTTCGTGCGAATTCATCACCTTGATGTACGTAAGTCTCGTAGACAATCGGATATTCTTCTGAGATAATCCTCTTATTGAACTGTAACACAGACGGATTCACGAACGTCTTCGGAATGAGCTCATTCCAATAGAATGCCATAAGAAGCACATACTTCCTATCATCCGTCCAATCCTGTTTTGGTTCGTCGTTCGTATTCGGATAAATATTTAATCTCGGATCTTTTTCTGCTTCGATGATATCTTTGATGAGTTGGTTCTTTTCATCTTCAGATACCCAATCTTTCTTAAACAGATCATCTGGTGTAAAGAAATAAATATTCTCTTTGTAGTTTAATCCATAATATTCCCAGTCACGTTCTTTCTCATAGATCGCCAGGTTATATTTGGATTTTAAGTTTACCATAGTCATTTCCCATGGCGTGATGGAGAATAAGTTATTCATGGATAAACGACGTCCATTCATATAGACATCGTAGTATCTCCAGTCAAATGGTTTTGTGATAATGTTACGAAGATCGATTAAGGTCTGATGCCATTCCAGTTCTTCCTGATAATAGATCATCTTGTATCTAAATGGAGTGATATCAAAGTAAATCGTATCTCCTACATCAAACCATTCCATCATCTGAATACGAGGGCACTCAAAGGATGAATAGAAGCACCATTTGACATTTGGAAGCAAACGTCCATTTCGATACACACGAATATAGTCCGCAGAGTAATGAAACTTACTTTCTGCACCGACTAATTGCAGGTATGGATATCCTGCTGTGGTGATCTGATACGGGAGTCCCATGGGATGTTTGTTGATACATAAGTTGATGTCTTTATTTAAAACAGACTCATCTGTCGGCTGCAATTTGAACTTCCGTAAACGAGTAAATCGAATTGGTTTGTCCTTATCGATTGTTTTAACCTCCCATTCACCTTCCGTATAACAGGAAGTTACTTTGAAAAATTCATTCAAAGAGTTTTCATACAAATGGGTATACTCGTCTTGTTCTCCAGCTTTCAACATCAGATACGCATCCGCATACGTAGGCCAGATATCTCCTTCGTCTGGTTCTACAATCGTTACTTCTTTTACATCATCCATCGATTCGAATCGAACCGGTTGTTTGAAATCGTATCTTGGGAATACCTCAATTTCCAAATAGCTATCATCTGTCACCATAGAAGCTGGCACATATAGATAGTCCATAAACAGATAACGATCCTGATACATCTTCTCTGCGAAGATTCCATCAACAAAAAAGCGAATATCTATGTAAACTGGATATTCCCTGGTGTTATTTAATGCAAATACATACATGGGCTCTTCGAACTCATAATCATAATGCAATTCCGTATTTGTGTTCGTACGGAGTCTGGTACTTAAGTCCAGTTGGTTGGTAAACAGGTGATAAATTCGTCCGACTTTCTTTTGTTCTAAGACGTAATCTCTCAATAACCATGGATCATCCCGAATCCATTCTTTGAGCTTTCCCTGCTTGTACATGAATGGTTTTCCATCAATATCGTTGAAGTCATACGGATTCGTATCACCTTCCAAGTAATTATATAGAAAATCATTCTCGGCGTATTTGTAGTGCTTATACAGATAAAAAAGAATCTTCTCAAATGTCTGTGTGAAGTCTTCAATCTGTGCAACGGTCCATCCTGGGTAGTTCATCCTACCACGCCAGATTCGATCAATGACTTCTTCCATTGTCGTATTCTCGTCCGGTGTCATAAAATGCATCTTTAAGAAACGATACCAGAAATCATGGATACAGGTGTACTTCAAATACGTGTTGTAGTGATAGAAATAGAATATTTTAAACTGATCCCCGTCCACCATCGTCTTATTTGTGATACGATAGATGTTTGGATAATATAACTTGATCCATTCTGTATTTGGTACAATCGCCGGAATATCTTCGTCTTTCTTGGTGCGGAATACCATAAAGTTTTCTGGTGGAACTGGAGACGCATATGGTACGAAATCACCATCACGGTTTAATACCATGAGGTTGCAATCGTTTGCTTCTGCAGTTGTTGTATCCGAACCAGTATACCAAATCTTTCGATGTAACTCATTGACATAGACAAGGGTTACCGAAATATCTTTGGTATAGTTTTGTACCTTCTCGAATACTGGGTCAGGTAATGTACCAGTAAAATAGGTTTCTTCTTCGTAAAGGTCTACAAGCTGAGTAAATAAATACTGGGCTTGTAATCCATCATCTGGGAATGCCAGAGTTACAAAGTAGATACCTTCTTTGTTTTCGCCAGGGAGTTGCTGTTTTAAATATTCTTTCTGGATCTTGATCGTCTTCGATTCATTATCCAGATACAGATTCATACGGTTTAAGGTCAGTCTTTCAAAGTAATCATTCTGAACGACGAAGACCTGTACTTTATGATCTACATAGATGATCTCATCCGTAATTGGATCACGTTCGTTTTTCAATACGAACTGTCTACGGAATGGCTTTGGCATACGGAACTGGATCGCATCTTTCGAGATAACTTTCAGTTCCCAGTCCCAAACCACCTGATCATCAATAATTACAATAGGTATCCACTGAAAGATATGACCATCATCGATCATTTCTTGAAGTGTGAAATACCGAAGGTAATAATTGGAGCGCTTAAACTCCTCGCGGTCACAGACATGAATAATGTCTTTGTCGATATCGAAGCAAGCACGGATGTTAGAATCCAGATACAAGTGTCCAATAATGTCTGGAGTTTTACCGGTTGCATCATTAGAGTAGTAGTGGTATTCATCGTAAAGAATCTTCTCAATCTGTAATCTATACAGATAAGAGAATGAATTTTCCCATTCTTTTTTCAGTGCTAAATGTGTCGATTCATGATCATACGAGTTATTTAAAAGCGCTTCTCTAAGCTGATTTTGTATAGCTTCGGTCAAGATTTTGTCCTCCTTTCCCATAAGCTTCAGGTTTAAAGGACTGTTTTTAGGCGGACTTTCCACGCAGAAACAAAAAAAAGAAGAGCGCTTTAAAAGCCGCTCTTCTTTAATAAGGATGCGAGAGAAGTCCCGCAAGATTCCTTGGGACTCCTCATAAAATCATTCACCGCCTCTCGTACCTGAGCTTTCTGCTCACGTCTTTCACGACGGCGTTCTGCTTCTTCCTCCTTTCTTCTGAGTTCTGCAGCTTCCGCTGCAACATCGAGTGAGAAAGCTCCGTACCGAAGAGGTTCCCATTCAGAGCGTTTCTGTGAAACAACTCTGTTAGGAACTGAAAAGACGCCAGTACAAGCATCCGATCTCAAAATATCATACAGGTACAGGAGTTTCGGATCAGAAGATCCATTGAGGACTTCAGATCTAACAACTTCAGGGTCCACATCAATGATGTAAACCAGTGTCGGACAGTTAATTGCTTCTACATAATATTTTGCCATATTAGGCCTTTCTTAACGACGTCCACTCGCCGGATTATACATTTTATAACCGAAAGGTTAAGGGAAATCATTTGACCCTTTGGATCTCTTTCAATCCTATGTAATTTTCAGATCAGAGTTCATGTGGATTGCATATATAATTTCTCTGATTCACGGAAATGATATATAAATACGTCGAATGGATTTACGGATACGGGATTTACAAATACAAAAAAAGGGATGTTTAGTCCGCTTCTTAGTACCGATTTATTTAAAGTCGTTCAGTAACGACTTCGATTTTGATGACACGTTCCCAACCAGCGTGCTCGAACTTGAACTCATCTTCAAGTTTCCCAGTTGCCGGATTGGTGATCTTGTTTCCTGTTGGAACGCGATTTGCAATCGCACGGATCACCGGCTTCTGATTATTTCTTGGATTTGTCAAGTCAGCTAATATTGCTGGCGGAAGAACTACTGCGAGTACATCACAGTCATCTCCTACAGTTAAGATATCTTTATAATTAACTGCTGTCGAAGATACCTGTTTCACTTCGATATCTTCACCATAAATACGTCTCAGATCATCTAACTGATCCTGTGTCATTGTGTGTCTTGAAAACCATAATACTCTCATTTCTAATTCCTCCTTGAATATGTAAATAATTTATCTCAAACCCCAGCTTATGCATGCGGTCATGAGTGCTGCTAATATTAATACTGGCAAAGGCCCGTTCAGAAATCTATTCATAGTATTCTCCTTCCTCGACATCGTACTTGTCAATTCTGGTATCCTCGTCAACATGAATCAACCAGCGAAGTTCTTCGATAGCGTCATCTGCGTCCTCAAACAGCTCTTCTGGGAGTTCTTTCATGAACTCAGCAAGTTTATCAAATGCTTCGATGTCTTTGTAGTCTCGCACATCGTAAGCTTCTTTAATTTCTGCTCGCTTGTTAGAGATGTATTCGTTTACATCTTTGGAGAGCTGATTCTGGATTTGATGATATGTAGTCCAGAGTTCGTCGTCATCAGCAACGTCCTGTCCGTTCTGTGACGCTCTAAAGATATCGAGAACTGTCCCGATATCCATATCCTCGTGGTCAAGTGTTTCAACTAATGCCTCCAGGTTTCCGACCGGCATCAGGTCTTTCTTGTAGTAGTTCCATCTTGGCATAATTATGTCCTCCTTTGTGTTTAATATGGTTTTATCCTTATGGATTCATAGAGATATTGCATAAATAAAATCCTTATGCTATGCGGATAGAAAAGGAAGACCAATTACGGTCTTCCTTTCATTTATTTAGTTGGCATAAACTCGTCTAAGATACGATCAGTCATAAACGGTGTGATAATTTCCTGATCGTCATCTGCATCTTTTGCATACCGGCTATCCGGTAACGTAAAGATGACATCCGCTTTCTTCGGATCTCTAACGATATGTCCACGTACTTCTCCATGTAACCACATCAGATCACCACAATACAGATACGGTTTCTCTAATAAGGCTTTGATTTGAACCAGTGCAGACAGTTTGGTTCCATCTACGTTGTTCTGTTTTGGAGAGGTATTGATATACGCCTTGAACGGAGTTTTATCTTCTGTACCCTGACGCTGTTCCACTGGAGCATCCAGATAGTTGTACTCTGTTGCGTAATCGTATCCAATCATACGTGTTGCAAGATCTGCATACCAAGCAACAGAGTTTACAAGATCAATAACCACATTGATCATAGAATCTTCTTTTCCACGTAAGTTGGAAGTAAAGAGCGTACGATCTGGGCGAATCAAAGATTTGCACGCCATATCTTTCTGGCCTCCATGGATAATCTGTGCATACTGCTCAAGCTGTTGCTCTCCGTTTCTCTCCTGAAGATATTCAAAACCAAAGAATGCATTGGTATTTGTAAGGTCCTGTCCAGTGTATACATGTGTGTGGATCACGAGATATCTTGCTTTTAATTTCTCAACTGCATCTTTTCGACGAACGATAAGATACTCGGCAACACCCGGGCCATCGTATGGGCCACCATCAGTGAAATCACCTGAGTGCGTAGCAATAACGCTTTGATCTGATCCGGATCCTGCAGATAAGCAGAGATTTCCGTAGCTACATTTTCCAACGTATTTAAAATCTTCGGTGTAGAAACTTCCAGATAAATCGAGGTCCACACGATCGTACATGCCATCTTTTCCATTTGTCCAGTGAATATACGGGACAATGATGTCATGAACCTGTTTAGCGATTTCAGGAGCGGATTCCACGGTTGGCAAACGAAAGTAAGAACCTCTACCAACAATATGTAATCCACTATCGTTTGCTTCTCGTAATTCTGTAGGAACAACAACTCCCCAAGCAGCTTCGTCGATGAAGACCTTTCCAAGGTATGGTTTGTCTTTGAAACGTCTAGTTACTTCATTACGTAAGATACCAATGATTTCATCATAGAAGTCATTTAAGTAAACCTTATCGCAAAGCGGTTCTGCTGTTGGTTTTAACGGCACATATGAACGGCTTCCTTTCGGTTTGATATAGCGCAGATTGCTGTTGTTTTCATCATGTCTACGGTTCTGATATAGAATCAGAAGCTGGCATAACATCTTTGTGGACTCTACCTGGGATACCACACGGTATAACGAAGTCGTGACAATATGCTGGAAATGACGATTTTCCTGAAGATCATCACTGATCTTGCTGCCATAGCTACGGACATATTTATCAAAGTATCTCATATAGGTACCGGGGAACATCTCCAATTTCTTAAGACCTGATTCAAAGTCTTTTAAGCTATCTCCAGCATGAAGAACTGCGTTTTCTGCAATACCTTTGACTGTCTGTGGTTTCTTTCTGTGATACAGATTATCCGCAGCTTCTCTTACTTTCTTAAAGCGTTTATGTAAAAACTGCTGTGGTTTCAAACGTTCAAATGCGCGTTTCCACATCTCTGGGTATAAGAAGACATCAGTATCAACATGTTCCGCATGAGTCAGTAAGATCATGAAGAACTTACGCTCATCGTGATTTAAGTGGTTCTTGAATTTTGGTTTGGTTGTTAAAGAACCATCGTATGTCGGGTCTGAATATACGGCAAATGCGCGTAATACATCAGTTGCATTGTTGATATTCTTTACCAGATTTGTAGCATTGAAACCAAGGTGTAAGTATTCATATACCAACATCGCAAAGGTTTCTTTGCATGGTACTTCGATCTCTTTTTTATCCCAATCTTCGATATCAGAAGCTACGTACTCTAAGAAACGACGTACGTCACTTTTCATGGTATCGCTCATCGGGTTATTGGATCCAACCAATTCGGTAAAGATCGCTGTCGCATCATGAATCATATAGAAGCTGATAAACAGACGTTCTTTTCCTTCTATATTATTTACAAGAGCATTCATAAGTTCTTCCAGATTTTCTTTCTGATTTGGATGCTGCTCGTTTGTCATTGCTTTTGATACAGACTCTACTGCCTGTTCGGAAGCTGCATTGTCCAAAATATTGTAGCTTTCATGGTCATCGGCACCAAGAGCTACCATAGTATAATGGACATACTGGACCATGTATGGATCCACGCCTGCATTTCTTAAATCTTCTGCAGTTACATGTGCTCCATATAACGTTTTATACGTTCTAGTCGCGCCAGTTACTTCTGCAAGGTAGTCATCTGCCATCTTCAGGCTAAAGACGACCTTTGCTCCATCCGCTTCCGTTACCACACGACGAATCATTGTAATGATATCTAACGGATGGATGTAATATCCATATTCCTGCAGGGTTCTTGCTTCGGTTAAGATAGCTAGAATGGTTTCTGTGCCTACTGGTGTTTCACTTTCGTCATGCATTAATGCAGGGAATGCAATCGTATTTCTGTAACGAAGTGTTAATTTGTTTGACGCCTTAATCGCGTCGATTAATAAGTGTTTCATTGAGTTCTCCTTTCATGTGTTTGTGTTGAAGAAAAAAGAACCCATTGGACAAGCAGAGTCGATGATTATCACAATATTAGCAGTATTGCGGCTTTGGTAGCCTAATAGAAGTAATCAACTCTATACGTCCAATGGTATAGTTCTTTTCTCAATGTGCGTGGTTCTCTTTTGACAAGCAGGTACTCTATATTTGTATTCCGATGTGACTCGGAAATACTCCGGATTCGAACCGATACACTTATGTACAACCATTTGATAGAAGTAAGAATACCTATACGTCAATGACCACAAAATTTAATTTGTATCGCAAGCAGCCTCGGTGAGGTTCTTGGCTCAGGGTGTGCGCTCCTGCGGCACGTAACCACAGGCACACCCTAGATTTTCTGTTAATATAAGAAATAGAAGTAACCAAGACTATACGCGATGTTATGGAATGAGCTGTCAACCTTGTCAGCCAAGCGAGATCGGTGATAGGCAGCTTCGTCAGCTGTCCTATATTTTGGGTTTTCAGTCCAATAATTAATAGAAGTAACCAATCTCATACGGGTTCATAGCAACAGTCCCCATTAATTATCTTGTTAGAACCCTTATAAAAAATTATTTCACCTAATGCCAGCACTGAATGCTAACACTAGGTGAAATTATATCTTAATCCGTTCGCGAATCTTTACCCCAATTTAAAAACTACACCACGACCAGACTTACTAAATTGTTTTAGTAGTCAAGTTCTTCTTCTGGGATCGCTTCAGTTTCTGGATCTACGTTTGGAATACGGGCATCCAGAATTGGGATAATCTGGCTATAGAGCATTTTGTAAAGCTCTCTGTCGTTTCTGAAATCTTCCGTCATATTACGAGCCGTAAACTTATGCTCTTTTCCATTTTCAAGATTTGCAAAGTAATAACCACCACGGTTACCACCAAGAAGGCCCATTTCTTTTGCAAACTCTACTGAGGTTCTTAAGGAATCAAATCCACGCACCTTATCATAGATAACATGGATATCCATACCATTAGTAGATGTACGAGATTTGATAACACGAATCTTCGCACCAAATCCATCGATTCCGTCATCTTCCACGGTCTTCTTCTCAGATCCACATGCAATGAATTTCAGAAGCTGGTTTGCTAAGTACTGTGGAGCTAATCCACCAGGAGCGGTTTCGTCCTGATTTAAGTAAAGCATTTCTGCAGGTGATGGCATACCACCAATGTTACCACGTTTCTTAATCTGGTTGATTGAGATAACGATGATATTTGCTTCCTGCTGATATGGACCGATCTCACTGTAAAATCTGGAGATTTCACCAGTTACACGCATACGGTCTGTCTGAGAGGAGATATCTTCTACTTTCGCACGATCTTTCTTATCATTTAAGTTCACATCCGTTGATAACTGTGGAATGGAGTCAATGATAATTACAGTTGGTACGTACAGGAGAATCGGTTTTCCAAACTCATCCAGTTTTCCGGTATCGTATTTGTACTTTTTCGGATCAGAGACTTTCTCCATGTAGATCTTCATCAGAAGTTTCTTGATGTCACTAATGGAGTAGCTACCCTGTTTCAGTATGTACTTGTCTTCTTTTTCAATCTGACTCATCTTAAATCTGGTCAGATTGATAATACGTGTATAGTTTTGTGCCTGTTCAAGGTCGAAGTGATACACGTTTGCATTTGGGATGTTCCTTACAATAGCCGCTGCTGTCTGGACTGCCCAGGTCGTTTTACCTGTAGATGGCTTTCCAATACAACAAACCTGCTTTCCTGCAGCAACTCCAAGAGCTGCATAAGAATCGACTACTTCATCGTTCTCGTTAAAAACGTTGACACGATACCCAAGAGAATAGTCGATGACCGGTGATCCAGTCTTATAGGAATAAGATGTGGAATCCGGTAAGTAGAGTCTTTCATCTTTTGGATCACTCTCTAAGAGAGCTTGTACAATTGCATTTCGCATTAGACGTTCACCTCATATTTCTTTTTTAAGATATTTGCAGAAGTCATGTGTACTTTCATCAGTAACGCACTCTTCTGTCCATCAGATAATACATCACTATTTTCGATTTCTTCGAAAAGTTTGGTTAAAGTATCGTCAAACTGCTCATAAAGCGGTACATCAGAAGCTGCTTCTTTTTCTTCGGTGAGTTTTCCTTTTACCACATTCGCAAGTGCCATAGTCTGAGCATTACCGAAATATGTGGTTGAAAAATGAGGAGATACCATTGGAATGGTAGGTTCAGATTCGATAGTATTATCGGCACAGCCGTCATTGTTTATTGCCATATGTGCACCAAGAGGCTCTGTTAAATGTCCACTTAGGGTATTCGGATGCATCATTTGTGCAACCTCTCTAGGAGTTAAGGCAGCACCGGTAGGAAGTCCTCCTGAACGGTGTACTACCGTTGATTCTGGAACTGGTCTTGGTACTTCGATCAAACCAGCATTTTGTAAACTATCTTTCATCCGATCGTATGTTTCGGATATCTTTAACGGATCCAACGACTCTAAGGTCGTTTTAATATCGTTCATATCCATAGTTATGTTCTCCTTTCGTAATCTGTAATAGATTGTCCTCCGGAACATACAAAAAAATCAGGGGTTATTTAAAACCCCTGATGTCATCGGTATTTAACGTATCACCAAAGAAGTGGATGAAAAGTCCTAATTGGTCAACTTTCATTCCATCATCTTCTAAAACAGCAAACCCATCAAATCCGGAGAAGAGTTTTTCTTCTATCGATATCTCTGGATACTTGCCTTCACTGTCATTGGTAATGTAATTATGAAATCTTGCGATCGGTGTGATCTTTAAGATTTCTAAGACTTTTTGAAAATCTTTGTTGCAATTTTTTACCACTCGATAGTAAATTGGATCTATCGTTTTTCCAATCTCAAAGAATACCTTGTCCGTTTGAAGAAAGATAGTCTCTTCTTCATCATAGGTGCAAGGGATCGTTACAATCACTTCTTTTTTTCTTAAAGGATTCTCACTCTTTGTCTCAAAGCCGCACATTCGTATGTTGTTAGAACGAAAAGTATCTTTAAACTTGAGAGGATCCTCGATGTAGCGTTCCTTATAATTGAAGAAATTCATGTTTCGTGTTTTCATGAATTTCTTAGCCAACTTCTTATCGAATGTGTATGCATATAATTTCGGTACCTCATAAAGTCTCGTTGGGGTACCGATTCGATAAAATAAGTATGCGATATGGCCATCTGAGTTCTTCATTTAGACCCTCTTATTGATGATGCAATCTGCAACAGATGGGTTGCTGTAACGTTCCAGGATAACAGGTTTTTCGTATTCTTTCTTCATTGCAACTGCAAAAGATGATCGATTCAGTATGGACGGTATTGTCAACAGAAAATATCTATGTGTATCACAATTTAATCGATAACTTCTATAGAACGCATGTCTGCGTTTAACACCTGCAAAACGCAATAATATCAAAGAATCCTTTTTGGTGCATTTTCTAAATATAGCTCGCTGTGTAGTTCTCATATTCATAACCTCCTTAAAAATAAAAGAGGACTGAGATTTTCTCTCAGTCCCCAAATTAATTATTCGTAAATAGCCGTTCCGTTTTTATCGGACTTGATGTTTAACTTGTCTTCGATTGCCGGAATAATCGTAATCTTATCAACGCCATCATCCTGTCCAATACAGTCAACTGTAATACAATTGCAAAAGTTGATCATGAACTCATCATCCTCAGATTCACGTCTACGGATCTTAAGATAACTGATGATGCTTTCATAAATGGTTACAAATAACGGGAATACTAATTCTGGTGAACCCAGATTAATATCAATTGCTTTCAATGACTTTAATGCACGATTTGCAATTGTTAAAGTATCTTCTGGATTCTGAATCATATTCTCCTGATTCCAGTTACGGATATATTCCTTGCAATGTCCATCCAGTTTGATATCATCGTCATCCTTAACGGTATAATGCGGAATATCTTTTACATATGGACAGAAATTTCCGTTTTTCTCATCTTCGTCGTTATCGGAATTTGAGAATCCAATATTGATACGGTTACCAATATTGATGTTATAAGTTGCGTTGGTTGCTCTTCTGTCCAGAAGCTGCTGAATGATCGCTCTGAATGTCTCTACAAATATCATTGCAGTCATCTTATAATAGCTAAAGAATGGATCATCCGGACGTCTTAAGTTGACTCTGAAACGATCATAGATCACCTTGTTCGCAGTATCACAGATTAATGCAATATCTTTCTGATTCTCAAAAGTTCTGCTGTCATATGCTTTGATCAGTTTCTGCCAGTCTTCCGGAACCTCTTCCGTTTGTTCTTCGTTGTCGATTTCTTCAATGGCATCATCCATTGTGATTGTGTCCTCCTCGTCGGTTGTGATTTCGGTACCCTCCGTATCGAAATTTACTTTAAAGTCTTTCTTCTTTGCCATGTTTGTATCTCCTTTGTTTGATTTATGATGTTTAATTACACCATAGAAATAATATATCTCTATGGTGTAATCGCATCGTTCAGTTACTTTCCGCTTTTCGCGTATTTGGCTTTGATTTTCTGCAGCTTCTCATAAGTACTATTACAGATCTTATGTAAGTAATCTTTTTCTGTCAATTTGCTCTTGATCTGATCAGAAGTACCAGCAGTACTATAAATTGGTGCAAAGCCATCACCAACGTCATTGATGATTGCCAGAGTGATCTTACGTCTGTTACGATCAGTGGATGCTGTAAAGAATAAATCTTTGTAACGGACGTCAATCTTCTCATCCATCATATGTACTTTCATGGTGACAAATCCGAATTTCTCATGTCCCTTATTTAAGGTCACTTTAATGCGAACACCGTTTCCTTCTTCCTTGAATGTGTCAGCACAGTATGTCTGAATTTCTTTAGATAATGCAGACAGAAGTTTGCTTAAAGCATTCTCTGGACCAGGTGCAACTGGCTTTCTTGGCATCGGACGTTTGCCACCCTTAAAACCAGGTTTGCCATTCTTATTAAATGGCTTCTTGTACGGTGGTTTAGATCCACCATTGTTGTTATATTTACGATCGAACTTTGCAGGACGTGATTCTTTGTCTTTGTTTGCAAAGTCGTTGTGATCGTTTTTGGTATTTGTTGGGACCGCAGAGCTATTTGCCCATTTGGTCCCGATTGGTTTCTTTGGTGTTTTTTTAATTTTTGAGCCCATGATTAACCCTCCTGGATTTTATTTTTCGTTAGAATCCTGTTGCCATCCAGATAGGATTTCAGAAGGATTATTTTTCAGGTTCATTTACGAATGTGTCTGTATATGCCGGATAAATCGGATAATAACGTAACTGTGTTTTATAAACCTCTTCAGGGTCTGTAGTATCTAATGTGATGATTGTCTCTTCAGAAGCTCCGATCATTTCATCGATCTGATCCTTTAATGTATGTGGATAATCAGAATAGAGACGTTCTGGACCATATTCACAATCATTCATTGCAGCAAGTGGATCTCTCTTTTTCATGCACTGGCCATGTTCCAGCACATACATGAGTTTCTCTTCGCGACCAAGATTGATGTATTCGTATGGTTCTTCATCTTTCGGGATCGCTACATAGGTTTTTGTCGGAACTTCATCTGGTGTATCATAGGATTTCGCACCGATCATATAGAAGGTATACAGTCCGTTTTTACTATACTTCTTATATACATAGGGAAGTTTATTGGTATCATGGAACAGGATCTGCTGGATACGACAAATCTCCGGATATAAGCATTCCAATAAGTTTTCGAAGTTTTCTGGTATACAACTCTTACGTGTTGGAACAAAGTCACCCTTGCGATAATCTTCGATCAGACGATCACAGAACGCAGAAACATAGGATGCCGGTGCTGCTAATGCAATTGCAAGTGCATATGCCTGACGAGGGAATTTCTGTACCTGTGTGGTAATAGGATTCTCAATTTCACCAAGGAGATTATAAACATTATCGTGAATTTCTGTATACATCTCGTTATGAACGATTTTGAAGATGTCACGTAATCTGTACGGTTTCTTGATTTCGTCCAGGCGTCTGAAAGCATATTTGTCTTCCAGCTCAATTTCACGGTTAATCTTCGGTCGTAATAGAACCACTGGATATGCATAATCTGGTCCTGTTGGTTTTTCTGGTTTGTCTTCCTTGGTTTCCGCACTGTCTACTTTCTCAGCCAGTTTATCAATTTTAGTATTCATATCCGTAACGATTGTAGATAATTCATTATGTTTTTCCGATACAGGTACAATAGAAGCTACTTCTATTGGTGTTGGATGTTTCAGCTGGAAAATCGTTTCGTTCTGTTTTCCAATCTGGATTTTTAAATCTCCAACTTCTTTGGTTAATTTCTGGATGGTTTCATAATCTTCTGCAGCTTTATCGTATGCATGTTTCAGCTCGGTTTCTTTTGCTTCAAGATCCGCTTTCTGTTTCTCGTATGCTTTCTGAGAACCTTCCATATCACGTTTATATGATTCGAGCTGACGTTTTAATTCAGCATTGGATTTTACGATACCTTCAATCTGTGCACGTAGAAATAATTCCTTTTCCACACCGGAAGCGTTCTTTACGAGTTCAGCTTTTCTTTCGTTTGTAGTATCGATGTAATTATCCATTTGGCGATTTGTAGTTGCTTTGTGCATCACTAATGCTTTTCTCGTGTCTGCTCCTTCAGTATAGAGATCCATCTGACGATCAGCTGCTTCATCCAAATCGATTCCCTGCATCTTCGCATAGTCTGGCTGTGAATAATTGAAGTCCTGTTTGCTGATGTCCTTAAGTGTGGAACCATCATATGGTATAAGTCTTATTGTCTTTGGTTTCTGTTTTTCTTTGGATCCGGTATTTGTTCCAAGCGCGTTATGAATGCTTGTATTCATAAGATGAAAATATCTGTCTACGACATACATAGATGTGCTATCCGGGTCTTCTTCCATGCGAACTACAGAAAATCCATAAGGGCCTGTAACCATAACAAGTCTACTTTCATGGTCGGATACGTTTGCTGCCTGCTTCATCAGTTTGTGTAATTTCTTGAGTACGCGTTTCTCCAGTTTGTTCTTTTTTGACATAATTATGTCCTCCTTAAATAATTAGTGTAATCATTAGTCTAATGATTCAATAAAATAATATATAACCGTTTCGGCTAAAACGAATAAAAAAGAAGGGACTAAATAGTCCCTTCTTTCAGTCTTGTGCTTTGTATCTCTGGATGAACTCTTCAGCCGTATAGATCGGAATCTTGTGATTCTTTGCATATACTGCTTTGGTACTATTGATGTTATGGGTTGGAACAACTAGGAAGTTTGTTCGACCACTGATACTATTACGAACTGCACCACCAGTGGATTCCACTAATTCTGTAACGGTCTTCTTTCGTTCGTCGTTTGCACCAAACGAGCTAAATACCAGCTCAAACTTTGGTTGCACTTTCGTATAATGCCGAACTGTATACGTCTTTTTCAAGAACTTCAAAGTGTCTTTATTTGACTTTTCTTGCAATCCATCTATGATCCAATGGGCTGTCATTTCTCCAATCCCAGAGATTTTCTTTAATGCATCATAATCTTCATTATCGACCGCATCTAACAAATCATCTTCCGTTATCTTATCAAAGATCTTTTGGAATGTAGCAGTTGATAGGTGCTTGATACATAAAGAACCATAAAGTCTCGCTTCATCGATTGGTGTATCTACCACTCCCTGAATCGAATTGATCAATCGTTCACATTTTTTAGCACCGAAGTTATCTAAGGTCATTAATTCTTTTGTGACCTTTCGTAGCTTATAGATATCCGGGATATCATCTACCAAATGTGCATTATACATCTGCTCGATCAAGCTGTCTCCTACGTATGCAATATTCATACGCTCAATATGAGATTTGATCTTTCCCATTTTCTTGGAAGGACACTCCACATTGTCGCAACAAGCAGTAACTTCACCTATCTCTAGGGGTTGTCCACATAACGGACAATTTTTCGGAACTTCGATTCTCGGATTTCTACTGTGTTTACATTTCGGGTCGTCAGGATCAAAAGTTGCAACTGGGATGATATCGTAGCCGATCTTGATAATGTCTCCAGGGCCTAATTCCATCAGCATCAGGTTTCCAATACTGCCTAAAGATGCTTTCTGAACCATGTTACCTTTTAGCTGAATCGGTTTGAAGTGAACCACTGGTGTAACGTTTCCATATAAGCCTAATGAGAATCTAACATCAGTTACTTCGGTATATCCATAGACTTCGGTAAACTTATAAGCTACTTCGAATTTTTGTTTGTTATTCTCACGTCCTAAGATCTTTTGAATCTTCTCATCAATGATATAGATAACAGCACCGTCACAACGAAGCCCACCAATCTCGTGATGTTCTTTTGCAAACTCTTCGATCTTTTCAAAGTCATCGAGATTGCAGTACAGATGTGGATAACTAAATACGCCTGGCTCTAAGATCTGTAAGCTTTCATCACCTTCTTCCAGATAGGAAGCACGAAGTGGAACCGGAACTAAGTATGGAATTAATTCTTTTAAGTCTCCTTTGGTCTCACCATTCATAATCGCAGAAGCAAACGCTCTCGTATTCTTATATGGTTTCTTTGGATGTTCCAAGTTGTATTTCGCAAGATCATCCGATTTGGTCATAATCTCGAACTTAACACCAAATGGTTTCCCATTTCCAAATGGAGAAGTTCTATGCCCGATTGTCGGAATCGTTTTTGCCAATTCTTTAAACACCGGAGTGACAATGATGGCTTCATTTAACTTTGTATATCCACGAGTCAACGCTCGCTGTAAATCTCCCATCTCATCGTACTCTAAGATCGCAGAGACACCATCCCATTTCGGAAAGATATACACATGGGTATCCCATAATGGATATGCTTCTCCAGTTCGTTCTTTAATAGTATTTCCAGATGTATTAACCCAATCACGTAAACCTCTTCGGTTTGAAGTATCTAGTTTTTCACCTAAGTAGTAGATCTTATCTAAAGTTCCTCGTAGGGATGGATACAGATGATATCCTTTTGGTTTATTGGTTACGACCGGTTGTGTGATATCCAGGTCAATTCTTAAATCATGTAAAAGATCTAGTTTTTCCCAGAGCTTATCATACTCGGGATCTTCGATATGTGTATCCATCCCAGTTTGTTCATAGATGATACTGGCAGCTTTTAAGATCGTTGCCAGTTCTAATTCTAAATCTAGGTTGTCTCGTAAATCATCCAGACTAATCCCAAGAAAGTAATCTACAAACGGTCTGGTTTCATTATAAACCACCGTTTGTAGATCTATTAAGTCTTTTGGTTTTGCGTCTTCTACTACGCACTTGTCATATAAGTGCTTCACTTTTTCAATTATTGGATCCATGTTAAATCTCCTTTCTTGTTTGGTTCTATGTAAATAATATATCGTTTCCCGTGGTAATCACAGGATTTTCATTGATATAATATCTATACGAATACATATGAAGGGAGGTGACAACCATGAGTGATTGCACATTTCATCATGTAATGCAATATGCTCTTCGTGTACCTATGTGTACAGAAGAACAATTGCAGTTTGAGATCGATTGTGTTGAGCGTAAAGTTCAGTCTATACAGACAAGAACTACAGACGCTTATGTTACATCAGAGCGATAATCAAACAAAAGATATGGGGAAGCTTCTCTTCCCCGTATTTTTTTATAGTTGTCACCTCTAACTGACTGTATCGTCTATAGTGAAACAGCATTTGATCCATACGCCAGCTTAGCGTATGGATCGAGGTTTGATTGTTCCAACATCTTTGGAACGTACTTGAATTTACTTTGGTTTTTCCAAGACGGTTAATCATGTATATAACCTAAGTGATTTACATCACTTACTCTAATGTAAGCGTTCTTTTAAATTTCCATTTTTTTGGAAGGAGGGAGAGACGCTCACATCTAGCGTCTCTCCATGTAATGAATATTGAAGATCCGTCTGATCTTCGTACACAACCGTTAAGATTTGAAATTCTCAATTGTAGAAAAAGAAAGAATTTCTAATAAAATGGATATTAGATGTATTTACACCCTAGGGCAGGTAACGTCTGCCCTACTTAAATGTAGATGTAAAAATAAAACCACATACGGTTCACGGTCCGTATGTGGTTTCTGAGAATCCATCTGATTCTCGTACGATTTACACCAATATAGTTAACAAGATACTACATTGATTAAAATAAGGCAGGTAATAATGCTGTCCTAAGCATTACCCCAGGGCTATTGTGATGCCCTACCTTAATGTACAAGCAGTGATAAAAAGTTAGTGAATCTCACGACTCACTAACTTAGTTAGAGACCCATCTGGTCTCTGTACGCATATAGTTCAAATAAAAAGACCTCAATTAAATAAAAAGGACTTTCGGAGAATATACCTTCTGATACATCTCACATAATATTGTGGTATATAAGTAGAACAAAGATTCTTGTCCTAATATATTGTAGATATGTTAATAAAAGATAACCAGATCGTAACCTGGTTATCTTTCGAGGGGTGTGGGATCCATCTGATCCCCGTACGGATTGTGATTTTGTCTATAGCGTTTCTACAGGAGGATGACCTATATGATATGAAATGGTCTCCTCAAATAATTGTATAGAATCAAATAATTTTGTAGAGTCATCCACCCACTGGACAACTCTACAAAATTGATTCTCCATCTGAGAATCGTACGATTAAGTTCATGAAAATAAAATTTTATCTATATACATAAGAAAGGAGCACAGTTCTATGAAAAAACTATACAATTATTATCAAAGAAATTACCGATATCACTCGAAATATCTTTTACTTAAATGTATAGACAAATGAAAATATAGATGAGCACGGGTTCCAAACCGCCTCATCTATATTCCTGATCACCCACTCTGGTGATCGTACACAACAACATTAACCATTTTATAGCGGATCTTTTTCAATCCTACTGTAGTGTAATGTCAAAAATAATTCTTAAATCTCATAAAGGATTCATAATGGTTATAATTTAAATTAAAAGCAATCTTTTTTTTCTTGGGGATCCATCTGATCCCCGTACCCATGTTTTAATCATATAAAGATAAAAATGGTGTAACCCGAATGCTTTATCCGGGTTACTAGACAGTTTGATTTCAGATACTTTATTAGTTGGGAATTACATTGTAAAGGGTTATTTTGCTAACGCTTCCTGCGGCCGCAAGTTCGTATTAAGTATTAGTAAATACAACGTCTGCCTTCGCATCCGTTAAGCTCTCCAACCCCTTACGGGGTTGTTAGAGCGCTAATAATTTATAATTTGAAACGCTAACGCGTTCCGAAATTATAAATATTTACATGAAAGAAAATCTCTATAATATCTACTAAATATGTGGAAAGTGTAAGATAATAAAGATTCTCTATACATATAAAAGCACTCTATAAATAATTAAAGCATATCTTCAATAATCATAATCTCATTTAAGATATCTTTCATATAGTTTGGATCATAATAAATTAGATCTTTGTTTGGTTTTGGATCAAATTCTCTAATAGAAGTACAGTTGTTAAGAATTAAGATATCATTCCAAAACTCTGTTGTTCCATATACATCATAGGAAAATGACTTTGGACGAAATCTGTAATTTGCACAATCTTCTTCCAAGAGCTGTACATACACAAGATGTTGGGATAAGAAATCTCGATACTTTGCAGTTAAGGAAGAAAACGGTGTTTCTATAATAGTATCAGATTCCCGATTGTACATGATTAAAGCTGGATGAAGAAGTCGATAGGATAAGTCACGTTGTTTAATATCTTTGATTTGATCATCCGTAGTTGCCGGAATTAAAAGACTCATGAATTTCACCTCCAATTGAAAATCCGCATAATCAATAATTGCAGTGATGTAATATTTCCGTGGAATTCAGGAAGTTCGAGATCCTGCAATTTTAGGGAGCTCAACTCCCTTGATCAAGGTTTTTTTATTTTTATCCAAGAATCTTGCTATCTTGTAAATGAGAGATCAGATTATCGACATGATCAGATAATACACTGATCTGCTCTGGGTCAGATACATGAACATGATTCATATCTCCAGAATAGAGATTGGATGTGTTCTTATCGCTGTTATAAGATGCATCACGTGTAGTTTCAACAACTCCATGTGAGAGTAACCCACCAAGAAATTCTGTATTGACCTTCGTACCAGATTTTAATTCTCGATACGCAATTCGTCCACCACCTGTCAGATAAACTTTATCAATCCCATCCCAGTTCGTATTTTTGGAACATGCGAGAGTCAAATAGTTTTGACTTTTTAAGGTGGTCTTAAGGGTTGGTTTGCACTCGCTTGCATTTTTTAAAATCGTTCCTCCCTTAACTTGGAGAGTAGAGATTTTTGGAGTGCCAGACGAAATCTTCGTCATCAACTCAGAAATATACAGTTTCATCGGATCTCCTGGAGAAGGTGTTTTCATATCCGAATACAGTTTTGCTGTAAAGGCTTTGTCATTTAATGTGACTGGTGGAACCAATCTGGATAACATCTCGAAAACCTCCTTTCGTCGTTAATGAGGTGTTTGGTATCCGTAGAGCGATTTGGTGTATTGATATACTATTTACGTGAATCAGAGAAATCATATAGATAATCCGTCCCATAAACTCTGATCAGAAAAATACATAGCTTTGAAACAGAAGCAAAAAGGTGTGTTGGATCCCTGTACGAAAAGTACAAAATGCTATGATTCCGGCTAGCGGAAGTCGTTAAGAAAGGTCTATATGAAGACTATGACAACAAAACTTATGGCACTCGTAAACAAAGCAAACGATTTAATGGAGGTTCCAACAATTAGAGGTTCCATAATGAACTTATTTGATCTTGAGATTGAGGCGTTAGCTTTAATTCTCATAATCAGATACGCTCTGATAGCTTCTACAACAAGGGGCTATCATGGAACAATTTTGATTGCTTCCATTATCTTAGTTGCAAACTTCGTACTAAGATTAGTTGAAGCAATCAAAGCTGTACCACAAAGTATCCGTGCATATGAAGCTTGCGAACGAGAATATGAACGTTACAAAGCTTGGTGTGAAGCACAGAGCGAAGCGGCAGCTAAAGCTGCAGAAAAGAACCAGGAGTAATCCTGGTTTCTTTTTTTTGGTTTCTTTAGATTTGACAGTGGTTTAACACAGACAGAAAGGTTGTGACAAAAATGGGTATTGAATTAAATGAAGACCAACTCTTTACCGCTATGGATATGGAGCATTGGTATCATTCAGGAACCAAACAAACCTATGAGATTTCTGGTGCCGCTGGTACTGGAAAGACCACAATGGTATTATATCTGATAGAGCAACTGGGTTTATCCCTAGACGAAGTTTTATTTATGGCATACATGGGAAAAGCGGCTACACAGTTGGCCCGCCATGGGTTGCCAGCAAAGACCATTCATTCTTCAATTTACGATTATGAAGTCGTTCCCGTCAAGGATGAAAACGGCCACAGAATCTTTTTATCTGACGGACGCGTCAAATGCAAAGGTCAGTTTGTTTTGAAAGATCACATGAAGAAACGAATTAAGCTCATTGTCGTCGATGAATGTGGTATGGTCCCTGTAGATATTGCCAAAGATATTCTAAGTTATGACTTACCAGTCATTGCGTTAGGTGATTTGAATCAGTTACCACCAGTCTTTGGAAATCCTTATTTTTTACAGAAACCGGATTCCATTCTACGAAAGATCATGCGTCAATCCGAAGGAAACCCAATCGTTTGGTTATCACAACAGATCCTACAAGGCAATTACTTAAAACCAGGTGTGTATGGAAAATCCGCAGTCATTCACCGAGCAGACTTAAATGACTTCATGTTTAAGAATGCGGACATCGTATTGACGGAACGAAACAACATCCGTACTTCCGTGAATAACTACTATCGAAAGTATCTGTTAAAATACAACAACTTACTTCGTCCATACATCGGAGAAAAAGTTATTTGTCGTAAAAACAACTGGGATCTATCGTTAGGTAAGGGTGTCTTTTTTACCAATGGTTTGACTGGTACTTTAACGGATGTCAACATGTCATCCTTCAATGGCAAAACGATTAAAATTGATTTTATGCCGGACTTTTTAGATAAGTCGTTTGGAAGTGTTCCGGTTTCGTATAACCATCTTTTCAACTTAGATGAAACGATGACAGATCGACAGAAAGCTGGAGAGCGTTACCTTGACAAGATTGAGTTTGCCTATGCAATCACCACACATTCTTCACAAGGTTCCCAGTATCCAAACGTAGTATTCTTAGAAGACGATCGAGGTGTCTGGTCTGCAGATATGAGAAAACGAATTCATTATACTGCCGTTACCAGAGGTATCGATAGCGTCACGTATGTATTAAACACTTAAGAGGAGGGACACGAATATGGGTTGTCTATCAGTATTATTCGCAATTGCACTTATCATTACGTTTGCTGTTGTAGTTATTGCAATGATTCCAGTAGGGTTAACAATTATTCTTGTCATGATCGGAATCATGCTCGTATTTGCAGCCATTGGATGGATCATCATCTTGATTGAGAAAATTCGATGCAAATCAGGACACCATAAGTTTAAAAATTATCAGTACATAGATGGTGTCAAATATGGATATTGTGAAAATTGCAATAAATTTTATCGATACAACGACTATGATCATAAATGGATCTATGTCGACGAAGCGACTTTTAAAGAAATGAGAAGACGAGAGATATATAAAGAAATTACCGGAGGATCTGACGTATGAGTAAGAAACCGAAATTAGAAGGAAAACCAATTTACGATACACCAGTCAAGATGCTTCCGAACATGATGCATTGCTATCAGTGTATGGATTATCATTTGGATGATGAAGAAGACTTAGATTGCGAAAAATGCAAATCTTCCAGATATCGGTATGGGTACTTACAGAAAGTGGAACGAAAATTACTATCTGATTATGGAGTTGTCATCTTTGAAGATGGCGAAATCGCAACTGTTCCCTTATGCCGATTAGAAGTCTTAGGCGTTCCGAAAGTAGAACGTTAATTATGTGAGAAGAATATCTTTAGGGTATTCTTCTCACCTTTCATTCATATATTATCTATAGGAATAAGAAGCAAAGGAGGTTTAAACCATGAGTGAATTTTACGATTTAGATAAGGAGGAGACCTTATATAATTTTATTATAGGTACCCTTACTACCATGAAAGCAAGAGGAGACTGGAATAAAGAGGCTCAAAAAGATTTATTCAATTCACGTATTCCAGGAATGTTAGATACATTGTGCTGGTCAAGACGAGACAAATTTAAGGTTACTTATCGTAATACAAAGCATCTTGTCATCGATATTGATGTACATTATGCAGGCAAAGATAAATCTTGGGGAGAGGTGATTCGTTGCGATGAATTTGAGAACTTTTTCTATGAGCCTGATCTGGAGATCTTGGATATATGCAGACATCCAAGACAGGAACAAAAAGAACGAACAATTCGTGATGACATGATCACCATTATGGCTTATGTGAATGAATTTGTTCACCTGTATCGTTCCACATTTACACGCTGGACGATTAAGAAGCAAAAAGATCTGTTAGCGAATCTCAAACGAATTCTTAAAACCATGATTGTTTTGAAACCGGAGTATGAATCAGTATCAATTGATTATATTCATACGTCGATGGTACAAAAATCCATACAATTTGAAATTACAATACAGCCATCGGATCATGATGAAGAACCAAAGACAGTTCGTTTGTTTGCTGAGCATGAAGACGATATGCCGTTACCAGATCTTATGAGAGAACCGGAGGATGAAAACAATGGCAAATGATATGTTTTGTAAACTGATGTCACTATTCGACATCCCAGATATCAAGAGTGATTCAAAAATAAAGAATGATACGTTTGAGTATAATAAACACATTGAATCACCATTCGACCACTTACCGCGATATTTCACCGATGATGAATGGAAAATATTACGTGATAAGAAAACCATCAATTGGACATATTCGGATGATACTTGGAATAAGACGTTTAATTTCGTCTGTGACCGAGAACGATACATTCAAGATGTCATAGATCGTGGTGGAAAGTTAAATATTTTAACACCAACGTGCTATGAAAGTAGCTTTATGGAAGAGGTTCTTAAAATGTCCTTATATGATATCGGTGAGGTAAATTCTCCAATTACCTGGGGAAGCCGCCGAGCACACAAGATGTTCAAGAAATGTGTTACCAAATACAACTTGATTGAATCTATTTATCGAAGGTTTATTAAAATACAATACGCAGTGCTCGCTTTTTATAGAGCTGGTGATCAGCATTATTTGGGAGTTGCATTTTCTACAATTAATCGCTATCACATGGCAGTATCTTTAGATGATTATTTAAAGGTATACTATGAACCAACGACGTACAAAGAGAACAATGTTGTTGGAATCTATACATGGTTACCACAGATTATTCCATATATTCGATTTCAATTAATTGATATCTTGGAATTAATGGGACGATCATATTATGATATCCCATGTAATAATCAAACTGAACCATTTAACCGGTGGGAAGATCCTATCTTAACACTGTTTAATGTGGTATTTGCTCAGTTTCAAAAAATTCTTCGATCCTTTAATAAACTAGAAGTAGTTCCATTCAATGCAATGATTATACGAGACTTCTTGAATGAAACCTATCCGGCATTGATGGGAGTGGAAGCTGAAACATCCGTACTATTCCAATACAAGAATCTTTTCTACCATCACAATATGATGGAAACGATTCTTCTTATGGACTACTTAGCCGGAACGATCCGATCGTTTGAGTTTCTCATGGGTCATCCAGATCTGGATGACGGACCTGCGATCCACTGTCAATTAGTCGCATTGTATGATTTATATGAGGCAATTAAAACAACGGTTAGTCAGTACGAAGATATCGATCAGTATATCTTCAATCAACCAGGAGAAGTCACTTGGCATCGTGAATTAATATATTGCACGAAATATCGCAATATTAGTATGGATGAATACTTAAAAGATAAGCGATTATTATTTAAGAAACGTATGGTTAATCCACATGGATTATATCAAAATCCCCACACATATTTGAATACATTATTTAAGGATTTTGAAACTAAGATTAGAGATATAATCAAATAGGAGGACATAAGAAATGGCTAGAAATAGCGTGAATCAACAGATTACATGTTTTAGCGTTCCAAGAGAAGCATTCTTGGAACGTGTCGTAAACAACGACGAATTAGATAAGAAGCAGCTTCGAGTCGTGATGATGTTACTTACAGAACTCGAAGGATGGCCGGAGTCGAAAACCTATGCAGATAATGACCCGGTTAACTTTAGAAAAGTCGAAGCTGATGCAATTGCTAGAACACTCGGAATGAAAAAGTCCGATGTCAAATGCATCTTAGCTGAATTAGTAGACCTTCACATCATTCAGGAAGGTCGTTCCAACACAGTGAAAAAGGGATACAGATTCACGTTCTGATCTCTTTTCAATAAATATTTACAATCAAGGAGGAAAACAAAATGCAGCATTCAATTAATTTATTAAAGGCTTACAGAAACCTGGATCAGGTATTATCTGAGTTAAAAGAAATCAGAACACATGACCGTCCAGGATTTCTTGAGGAACTTGAAAAGACAAGTGACTCAAAAGTGGTACATGCATCGATAAACAACATGGCCATGGTAGGGGTATCATACAATATCGTTACCAGCATGATGGAGCAGATTCGTAATCTCGGTAATGTCATTCTTTCGCATGAAGAATTTGATTTTAAAGCATCCGAAACATCATTCAACGACTTATACAAAGAGTATCTGGAGTGTGGCCCAAATGACCCATGTGATGCTGCTGAATTTGCCGAGTGGTGTTCAGAGTTCATATTTGGTTTACAGTGTACTCATACTGATGCAGATGGTTATGGATCTGCACTACCAATGCAGGTTGCAGATGCGCACGCATATTGGTTCTTTGATACCTACAGATACACATTCGTGATTCCATGCCCGGAGAATTTCGTGGAGGCTTACATTCTTCGAGCACTGGATGCGTTCGCAGATATGTTTGGTCATGATATTCCAGATGTACGTCCGTGGACCTTATTAATCACTGATGTGCCGATCCATGATTATACGTATGAAGAGCTGAGAGATGACTATGGATTTACATGGACAGACGTATTCTCACCGCAGCTCGTTCATGGATTTAAAGCAGGAAAACCCTGTACTGATTGGTTTGGTACACCAAAAGAACACTTTGCGATGTACATCGACCATCACAATACAAATCCATTTTACAGGGATTATGTCGATAAACAGAAAGAACTCCCAGTTGGTGTGTACACCTTCCCGACTTTTGGAGAGCTTAAAACAATAAAAGGCGTAGGAATTCCTGATGGATTAACTAAAGCTATCAACGAAGGTACCGATGAACTGAAAGTTGCAGCAACCTTTATTACGGCTGCAATCTTAGACCCATTGGTTACGAATGCAACATGTATGGATGTTATAGATACTGCAAAATATCGTGAAAATTATTATGAATTTTGCGTGGCAATCTCTCAGTGGGACACATTTGAGTGGAGAGATCATCCAGAATTTAATCCTACATCTGTTACACCAACAATGATTGGAAACATGGGATTTGAACGTCCAGTATATGCGGATATCAATGACTTAATTGACCATCTCTGGAATCGCGTGGGAGGTATTCACCCAGAGCAATACTCTTTCATGCCTTCAAAGTATATGGAAGCTTTGAAAGAGCACGATGAACTTCTGAAGAGTATGGCTCGTAAATTATGGGCAATCAGTTCCCACGTGAGCAGTATGAATCTTGGCATTCGTGGACATAATGCGCCAGACCTTTGGGTAGTAATTCCGTTTCCGACAGTCGGAAACTTCTCACTTGTGTGCCACTACATGATGCAGCTTGATGAATATAAGAAACTCAAAGAAGACTATACGGTTGGTGTTATGGCATTGGATCTGATGGATTCTACCATTAGTTTCCGTACTGATGAGAAGATCGAAGTGGCTCGCGTTAATGAACTTGCAAAATACTATGGTGGTGGTGGACATCCACAGGGATCAGGTGTGCATCATGATGGTTTTGCAAGTGCTGTGAAACTCTATTTACAGAGTATCAGTGAGTGTAGAAAAGACATCATTAAACATCCAAAAATGTCAGAGATCTTCAAAATGGGTCGTGTCATAGAACCAATTGAGAATATCAAATAATACACATACTGAGGGAATCTATTAATAGATTCCCTCTTTTTTAGGAGGAAACTACTATGGAATTTAGACGCGTGAAAAACACAAGATGGCAGAATCTTCGTGCTACTATTAAGAATTTTGTATACGACTACGTAAAGACACACAAAGAACAGCTTGAGAATGGAGAACCGATCGTCGATTATACATACCTTGAGACTAATCAAAGCACACTCCAATTATTTACCACAGATGATTCAGACACTCCAGCATTTGGAATCATTTCGTTAAATGACGTGCTGATGTATTTAAGCATCCAGCTGTCACTTTACGAAAACACGAAATACTATGATGAGTGCAAAATGGAAGATGAATCTTACGAATCAGCGATCCATATCGGCGACAGCTTATCTGATCTTGATTTGGGAATCGTTGCTCGTTTATATGGAGATGCTATCTGGAATGCAGCTACATATGGCATTGACGATGTAGATGAATTACCAAAAGATTTCCGAGATTCCATGAAGATTTGTGATGTTACCCTTAAGGGTGAAAAAGTTCCAATTTATCTGGGATCCTTATACGATATGATCGATGCTAACGATAATTGGAGTTCTAAACTGGTTATCAACTTCTATGCAAATATTGCACGTCGTGGATACTTTGTCAGTGAATATATGGAACAACTCGTAAAAGTACTGATGATGATCCCATATAGAGATGCCAGGGAAGTATATTGGGCGTATGTTTCTGAAAGAAGCAATCTGAAAATGTTACGATTAGCAACTTCACATAATCGTGATGCCTTGCAGAAATTCTTTATGAAAACGGTGCTTCTGATCAATCCAGATCCAAATTTTATCCATACTATGTTCAATATCGAGATTCCGGAAAATGTGATCAATGATCCATCCAGATATTATCTCAATATCCGTAACTTCTTAAATGAGTTATCGGATGCAGGTATCAACATGGCAGAATTAGTAGCTGGTAAAAACTATCGTCAGTTATTGCAGATTGAGAAATTCGTAGACTGTGAACGAAATGTATACCGTCTGGCAGGTTGCTTATCTGGATCTGTAATAAGCAACCTTGGTCGTGATGTGATCGAACAACTCAATGAATTTATCGCGGTTTCTGCAGAACGTCATGAACAGCTTGCAGATAATCCGTCAAATATGTTAATGACTCTACAGGGAAGCCTCCTTGCCCATTTTGGTGTAACGATCAATTCTGATATTAGCGGTTATGACCCAACTATCTTCAGTACTTTAGAAGCGAAGATGCGTGCAGAGGATCTGAAAGTGGAATCCAATCGCCAGAACATCCACACGGTCTCATCCGTTATGGATTGTAGCACGGAAGTCCTTACTTGCTTAGATGCGATGGAAGGATTGCTCTTATCTTCATTTAAAACCGATGGAGATAACGGTTATCTTATTGATCGACTTTCTTTACCGGCATTTATGGCATTCATGAAACTGTATGCCCATACGGCATGCTATACCTATACTGATACCTTTAAGGAATCCGTAGGTGCTTACAATTCAGATCCAGAAAAAGAAGTATTGATTCCACTTTTATTTGAATCTTTCCGCCTCTATTTCAGAAATAATAAAAACCCGTTCAGATATTTAAGCTATGTCGTGGATCCAGCGTTATTGATGAAATTTGTCGTTCGTCGAATCGAACTCGTATCCGACACTGAGCGATATGAATGCAACATGCGTCCGATCTGCAGAATCTTTGACATTGCTCGACTTGCAAACATTCGTCCATATGGGCAGATCTTTTCGAACAATGAAGCGGTTTTAACCAATCCAAATCTGATCGTACAGTTCTTGGTATCTGGATCCTGTAAGCAAATGGATCCGATGTATCTGAAGCACTTCGTATTTCCGTCTGAGCCAGGTGCTCCACGTACCAGATTCTTAATGCGTTACATCACACAAGAAGAGTCAAACAAGCGCACTCATTCGGACAATCGAACTGCATTTCGAAATGATCGTATGGAGGTACATCTTGAGGCTTGTGAAACCATCGCAGATACCATTTTGGATAACTGTAGATATTGGTCACTGTTTCAGTCTGCTCTGTTTCATATTACAGAGCTTTTCCCATCCAACAACGTCATTGCCGTATTCAACGATGCAGGCGTTCCAAAAACGGCAAACAGAAACTCGATTGATCCAGCAGCTATCTTGTTTATGGATTATCTGGCGATGCACCATAGAAAGAACTAAGAAAAGAACCCAGACCTTCATTGGTCTGGGTTTTCTTTTTTGCCGATATATTATTTTTTTGGTCTACTGAAGTTTCATTTCTGTAGATACGTTTAAAATAAAGGAGGTGTGTTATAATGGTAATACAACCACGTAGACAGTTTTGTGTTCCCTTGGAAGGGAAATCCAGAAACGGACATACGTATATTTATAACGTCTATAATACGTTGGATTGTCCGATTATGATTGGTCGTACATATGGAAAAGATTTCCAGGATGATCGTCCCATCAATCTGGAGCCAATTCAAAACTGTATCACGAAACAGGAAGACGATACGTATGAAGTACATCCAGATGCAGTTGAGAAATTAGATCGTTTAAAAGATTTGGTACGTGTTGCAAGAGCATTACGAGCTCTTGAACATGGGGTGCCGTCTCTTGCGATCAATCAATCTGCACATAAGTACACAAATAGCCACATGAGCTATTTTGATATCTTAGATGATCTGGAAAAACGAATGGGTGTTATCTACTCTACGTATTCTGCAAAGGATCGATTCTTAGTACCTATGGACGTCTACATCATGTATACGAATCTTGTAGATCAAAACATCCGGGTGCATGAATCCCTAATCTGCACACATACGAGTATTCCAAATTATGGAAGACCCATCTTTCAGGTTCGTGAACCCGACAAGAAGCACAACATTCATCCGCCAATATCGTTAAAACGCTTAAACGAGAATGGCATTTTTATCTTTGGTCAGCATGAAAAATAAGGAGCATACATATGAAACAGTACATTCCGAATTACACAAAGGATTGCGTATTTGAAAAGCACTTAAATACAGCATTGATGACGAAGTCTGCAGACTTACCGTTAGTGGAGTTCGTCAAAGAATCGTGGAGATCCTTGGAGGTTATTCCAAATATCAAGATTATGAGTTTTGAATACACCGAAGAAGAATCCGATATCGAAATCAACAAGCACATCTTCAAGCGTGAGAAAAAGAAACGTAAGAACGAACGTTTCGACTATAAATATGTAAACGATGACCGGTACGGAAAGCTGACTACAAAAATTCATGTTACGGTTCGTGAAAAGAATCCTGACACTGGAGAGATGTTCGAACACGTCTATCCAATCACAAAAGCGATGTTAATCCCGCTTCAGGACGAAGACGGGTATCTCTACATCAAAGGCAAAAAATACTACTTGATCTATCAGATGGTCGAGAAGAGCACCTTAAAACGTGTGGGTGCCTGCATGGCGACATGCAGAAAAATCCTCATTTAATTGACGGGGACGTCCTTGGTAAGATCCAGCTACCAACCGAGAAATCGGGGCAAAGGGTAATTCCGGAGATATGGTAAGTAAGGCTGGATATAGAGGCAATCCGCAGCTAAGACAAAATCTATCTAAAATCTATATACATACGAAAGGAATGATCCAATATGAACAAAAGAGACTTTGTACGGAGACTTGGTATTGCATCCAATCCGGAGAAAATTAAGCAGTTATTTATCGACGACGAACCAACACAATACTTCATTAGTTCATATGGATACATCGCAGCATTAAATTACGCAGGTAAACAAGAAATCAAAATTCTGTCACAAGGAGTCAATGGATCTGGATATCTATATTCTACAATCTCATACAAAGGTAATGTCTATGCATTACGCATACATCGGATGGTTGCAGAAGCATTTATAGATAATCCGAAAAATCTACCGCAAGTGAATCACAAAGATGGAAACAAAGAGCACAATCAGGAATCGAATTTGGAATGGTTGAGTGCATCTGAGAATACTAAACATGCGTACGATATCGGACTTTGTACGATTCTGACTGGAGAAGATAATCCACATTGCAAGATCAGTAACGAGACCGTTATCCAAATTTGTACGTTCTTGCAAGAAGGAAAACTTTCTATTCCAGAGATCGCAAAATGTACAGGTACTCCAGAGTCAACGATTAAAAATATCGTTTACCATCGTGCGCATAAAGGTGTTTCTGTAAAATATAGCTTTGGAGAATTCTTTAATCGCTACGGTAAGAAGAATCCGTACCGAAAATACACCGATGAGCAAATTCATACAGTGTGTCAAGAACTTGAGCGTAATAAGCTTACCATGCGACAAATCGCAGAAAAGACAGATGTGCCATATGATATGGTAAAACAAATTCGTTCTGGCAAATGCCGCCAGAAAATTGCTTCACAGTATGACTTTAGTGGTTATACGAGATTAGTTTCATAGATAGATTTTGTAAAGTTCAACGACCAGGGAACGCGCCTATGAAGTGAATCATAGGCGTTAGTAGGCCCCTTGCGGGCGAAATGTAGGGTGACACCGAAACGGTGAGCTCTCACGTATGTGAGATGAAGATATGGTCTACCCCATGCTGAGAAGTATGGTAGGGTTTGAAGTGACACGTCAAGCCAGTCAGTTGTTCTCAAGAGTTTAATGCCGATTTCCGTCAAACGAACACCGGTAAATATTGAACCGGTTACCGATATTACAACTCCTGTAGAAATTCAGGAGGTATTAGAACCATTAACCGATGCCGATCCAGATGCAAGAGCCGATCGTACCGAACGTGTGATTGCAGACGTTGTCGGCAAGTCTTATCATGTACCAGTTTACTACATTTATGTGTTCCGTAAGGAGATTCCGGTCATGCTTTTCTACATGTCCAAAGGAATCGACGTATCACTTGGTGAACTCCAGGTACAGGATTGCATTGAATGCATTGAATCTTATCCGGAAGAACCAGATCCGGATTATTTATACTTTAAGATTTCTGGTAAATGCTATTTAAAAGTCTTAAAGTTCGTATTTGAAAAGTACCCTTATATTCAGTCTGTTGTTGGTGGTATTATGACCGTTGCAACCAACCGTACTACTGTCTCTCAGTTAGAGGATGGAAAACAGTGGGTGAAACGTATTTCCAATCCACCAAACTACGATAAGGGAAAAGACACATTAAAATTCTTTAATCGTTTGCTTGACGATACCACCACAAGAATTTTGTACCTGTATCAGTATCACAAGAAAGATATCTATACACTCTTACGTTGGATCTGTCAGGAATACAATACATTGCGATTAAAAGACAATTTATCACTGGATAATAAACGACTGCGTTGTGCAGAGACATGCAGTTCTTTATTAACCGCAGAGTTCTCCAAGAGAGTATCCCGTGTGATGTCCCTTGGAGATAAAGCAACCATCGAGAACTTCAAAGAGATGTTTAAATGGCCAGGTGATCTCTTGATCACGAAGCTGTTTCAGTCAGGCTTATTAAGTTTCGATGATTCCGTAAATGATTTGAATTTCTTTAAGAAGTTCAAATTTACGACTAAGGGCCCGCAATCGCTTGGAAACAAGAATGGGAACAATGTTGGTGTGCGGTACAGAAGTATTCATCCGTCATTTATTGGAAACATCGATATTTTAGTGTGTTAATTGCGGCACCGAAACGGAGCGATCCGTTGGAAAAACTCTTCTAAAACGGGAACACCCTATAGATTGATCTGGTCTATAGCGACAATCCGGTGCGAAGACCTCTCGTTATGAACGATTTCACAATTCAGAACAGGAGGAATGATATGAAAGTTATAATACCAGTAAAGCATTCATATTTGAATGGCCGAACAGGTAAATTCGATTACTATTTAGAAAATCGTGAAGTTGACATTCAAGAAGAATGGAAAGAAGTTGTACTTCAGCACGACTACCGTCCAGGACTTTTGATAAGCAATTTAGGTAACATCAAGTGCATCAATGGATCTCCAAAAAAGGTTCATTATGATCGGGATGGATACCAACGAATTTCAATTAAGATACCACCACATACACCAGGATACAATAATGAACGCGAGAAAAGTACTACAACGGGAGTACATCGTTTAGTCGCAATCGCGTTTGTTCCGAATCCAGAACCAGAAACACGTACACTTGTTTTACACAATAACGATATTCGTGATTGTAACGTGTACTTGAATTTACGCTGGGGAACACCGCAGATGAATATGGACGACAAGAAATATTCCGGACGATCCAGATATCTGAAAGGCGAGGAAAAGACAGACTCTTTCTTCACCGAAGATATCGTTCATCAAGTATGTGATGTTGTCTATAATCAGGGTATACATACCAAGAAAGAGATTGTAGCGATTCTTGGCTATGAAAACATGCCCAAAGATTGGATTCATTCATTTAAGAATTTGATCCATAATATTATCAATGGGCATTGTTGGAAGTATATCCGAGATACATATATTACCGAAGATACTAAATAACTAATATCATTCATAACAGAGAGGTTGTGCTCAACGACTATGGAAAGCTAGACAACCATAATGGTAGAAATACCAAAATGAATCATTCGATTCAGGTGGTTTGAAAATAAGGTAGGTTGAGATACCTACACGAAGCGAGTAGGTCCGAATGTGGACGAAAGGTAGGACGAAAGTCCGAAACGAAGAGCTCTCATATATTTGGTTACAGGATATATGAGATGATGAGATAGTCTGTGCTATTAGGTATGACTAATAGAAACGGAATTAATTACGAAAATACGTTCGGAGTTTTCCGCCGACTGTAATTTTCGCATCCGTAGAAACAAGGCAATTCAGATCCTGGAAGAAATGGATTACTTTCTCCGTGGGGTAAGATCAAGGGCTTGTACTTTGATGACTCTATGGAAACAGGCAATTTCTTCTGGAATTTACAGCATGACTTGAATCAGTACTTCCATGATAAAGGCAAGATTTACATCATGATGGAGTTTGAGAAAGAAGAAGACTATTACAGTGCTTTATATGATCTTCAGCAGATGAACGAAGATGTTCATTGTTACGGTACTTCTAAGGAAGGACATCTTGGATTAGTTATGGAGTCCTTTGATTACTATAACGATGACGACAATGGAGAGACAGAAGAAGCACGTAAGAAAGCACGTAAAGCAGCAAAAGAAGCTGCTAAAAAGAGACAAGCAGAAGCCTAAGAGCTTCTGTTTGTCTTATTTAAAGAAAGGAGCAAGGTTAATATGGGAAATGATTTATTTAAAACAATTAACAACTATGAGATTTATAGCAATGTATCAGATGAAGATGCTGTATTTTTGAAAAAAGAATCATCTAAAATCGCACTGAAACGTTTAGTGAATGCATTAAATAAATACTCAGATAAGAGTTCAAAGGACATGGTTCATACCTTAGTGGAACATAAGATGTCTGATATTAAGTTAAATCAGTACGTGTATTTTGACATTAGCGGAGCTACCGCTGGTGAAGAAGAACCACATATGTATGTGTTCAAATTCTCATGGGAACCATTCTGCCGCATCCATATTGACGAAGTGAGAAAATCTCCGGTTTCTTCTATTGGATTATATACAGGTTACGTCCGTTGGGAAAATAATGAGTTTCGTGCTACGTATCCAGTGGAATTTAGTGACAATATTACATATAAAGCATGGAAAGATAGCGTTTGCATAAATCATAAAGGTGGCTATTTTTACGACTTAAACGAATACTTATTCCATGTATTTTCGAATAGCTATTATGATTATATTGAGGCCCTACTGTTCCTGGGCTGCGTTCATAGTGAAGCTGTTATTAGTGGACCAGCCGAAATTGCAGCCGCATTTGAAAACGCGTCAAAATTATTATCCGAATACCCGAAAGGAATTGATTATAACGAGAGTAGAAAATGCTCAAAAGTCGATTGGTTTTATCATACGTTAGAATTAATCTTTAACGAATTAGACAAAAAGAATAATTTAGATTCCGCATATTTTTACATGGGAATGCGCAACTACGTGAAAGAAATTGAGAAGACAAGATTTAAAGATTCTATTGACATGAACGAAGAATGATAAATTTCTTTCATGGGTAAAGAAAGGGGCGTTAATATGGAAAATAATTTATTTATGGAAATTGACAATTGCAAGGTATACTTATCGCAGGTAGCATCTAGGGCAGAAAAAGAAACCTTTAAGATTGCAGTAAAAGAGCTGGTGCAAGCGATTAATGCATACACCAAAGAGAATGCAAAGATCGTTATCATTGAATTAATCAATGCAGGTATCCCATCTGTTACTGCGAATAAATATGTATACTTTAATTTAGCGGCATCAGATGCTTCAGAGAACTTCCCATCTATTTATGCGATCTTATTTAAATGGCATCCATTCCATCACATTGAAATTGTAAACGCAGATATTATCCCTGTTGATATGATTGGTAAATGCACCGACTACGTACGTTGGAGCGATGGAATATTCCGTACCACATTTTACGCAGGATACCGAGATGGTATTACAAGTGAGAACTGGGACACCAGAACATCATGCACAAAAGGATATTTCAATAATTTAGATGAGTATTTGTTTCATATATTTAATGATAAATACGATACGTATTACAATTCAAGAGCATATCTGGGACTTCCATGTGGAAAAGATCGCAAAGGGATATCAAAAGGAGCTGCAATCAAAAACATCACAGATTCCTTTACAGCTGCAACTAAATTATTATCGGAATACCCGAGAGGCATTGATTATAAGAATCATAAAGGTGTATCCGAGTGTTCAAAAATCGATTGGTATTATGATGCATTAGAAAATGTCTTTACTGCATTGAGAGAGGAAAATAAGTTGGATGCTGCTGAGTTTTATGTGGCAATGCGTGACTGCGTGAAAGAAATTGAGAAGAAACACTTTGTAGCCACTACCACCATAAAAGACACCGTGAAAGAAGAATGATATACTTCTTTCATAGGTAAAGAAAGGGGCAAATCAATATGGAAAATGACAATTACTCAGATCCTCCATGTGAAAAAGACCACGAAGAGAATATGGATGGGCGTGTATATTTTTACTTAGAAATGCGCGACTACATACGAGAACTCGTGCAGGAAAAGTTTAAAGAAACTATTGACATGAAAGAAGAATGATATATTATTTTCATGGGTAAAGAAATATAAAGTTGGAGGTGATACTCATGTACAAGGCGACTGTGGAGTTATGTCGCGTTCATGCCTCACTGTCGCTTAAATTAGGAGTGATACTTGAGGAAGACGAGATACAAAAGATTCGTAACCGGGCGATGAACTGGGGTAATGATGAGGTGATTCATAAGTTTGCATATCGAAACAACTCTTATATTCGAATCAATCCAAGGCCCTTTCTTACGATCGATATTACAGACAAACGATCTAAAAAGACAGACGGTTACGATCCAAATTATCAATTGTCCTTTGGGCAGAAAGGCGTATTTATATTAAAATTACGATTACGAAAATTATTAGCGGCTTACCAAAGTGAGAAAGACCTGTTTTACAAATACAAGTCTGGTGAATTAATGGTAGACCGAGAATTAGCAAATCTTCATCGAGAGATTGCGATGGTCACAAACACCAAATCCATCATCTTAGAGCCATGCGTCGTGCAAGACGAGAATGAAAAAGATCTCTTCTACGAAGGATGTATCATGGCATTCAATAAGATGGATTACTTTACATATCTAACATACGAAGAGATGTTATATCTGTTAGATACTTTGAATACCCTGGATATGACGGCATTGGCACTTCAACTAATTGATAGTGAGATTCTTTATAGTGCATTACGAGACACTGGAAAGATAGAAGAATTGAAAATTGGAGAACCAATCAAAGAAGATCCAGGACTGGACAATAGTCCAAAATTTGCGATCCCAAAGAAAGCAAATAATATACCAGAGATATAAGGAGAATATACATGTCAGATTATATAACCAGAACCGATGATGACGATGAGGAAACCAGAGGCTCCTCATCGGTGAATCGAAATAACAGTTTTCCAGACGATATCTTGAATATCACAAAGTTTCCGACATTTATGATGCACGCAATAGCGGAGCATTTCTATACAACTTTAAAGTTTAAGATCTTTTCTACGGTTAGTAGACATAACCGTCCAACCGATCAGGATTATATGGAATATATGGTGGCTAAGATGATTCAGCCATATTATCCAGAAGCAGTATCTGAATTTAAAAATGCGAGTGCATTTGGACGAAGAATCAATCTTAGTATTAGTGGAACCACATTCTTTGTTCCACTTAAGAAATACATCAAAGGTTTATATGTATTTATTAGCTTATCTTCTGAGTTTGTCGATCGTAGCTGGAGAAACGTTACCTATACCATGACGTTTGTTGGACGTGGACATGAAAAGTTTGCGGAACGCTTTAACGATACTTACTGGGCATACTATCGTGGAGACAAGAATCCATCCACCAAAGATGTTACCGTTACTCGTATTATGAATACGGGTGATGATAATTGTGAATACATCCCAGCACGTGATTTATCCACAGTCATTATGGATGAGGAGACGAAGACTTCCGTTCTTAATACATTGAAACGGTTTTCTTCTGATCGTACTCACAAGTTCTATCGTGACATTGGAGAACCATGGCATTACAACTTGTTGTTGTATGGAGAGCCTGGTACCGGCAAGACATCCTTTGTTACTGCGTTAGCATCTGTATTAGAGGTACCACTGTTGAAAGTGGATGCATCTTATTTATCTAACTACGGATCTACAAATAGTAAGTTGTCATCCCTTTTGAATATATCAAATGGGTATGGAAATTGCATTATCTTAATTGATGAAGTTGATTTGTATACCTATAATAGACAAACGACGATGATAGCTGACGAACGTGACCAGAAACAGGCATTGTTATCTTCGTTATTGGATTTCTTAGACAATGTTACTTGTGGACATATTGTGGTACTTTGTACCAACCATATTGGCCGCTTAGATCCAGCGCTTATCCGTAATGGACGAATCAACCAAAAAATCAAGTTTGATTTGTGGAATTATGCACAGTTTTCTCAGAAGTTAAAACAGAACAACATTACGGAAGAAGAATTCCTTGCAACGGCTGGTGACAACCAGTATTCAACAGTCGTTGATGATGTAGAAAAATTCTATCCATCCACGGTTTCAGATATTTGCAAAACTATTTCCATAGAGAGATTCTGGAATCAGGATAAGAATTGATTAATATATTATTTATATGAGGAGGTACAAGCAATGAATAACGAAACCAAAGAATTAATCGAACCAGTCTTAACAGAGACACCGGATGGTGAAGACTGTTCACCACAGGAGGTACATAGTGGTGACAAACTTGGGGATTGTTATCTGAAGTTAGGTTCCTTAAAGACCGTTCAGGTAGATGCTTGCGCGGACTTTAGCGATCCTGCTTTAGTTGCAGAGATTCATCCAATCCCTGGAAAAGGCTATGTAGATATCAATACTAACCAGGTCTGGATCTACAACGAGGAACAGCCAGAAGGAAAGAACTCTTTTTATCCGATCTTCTGGTTTGAAAACAACGGTCTTCGTTTCACAACCATTACAGATGAAATGAAGAGCAAAGCAAACGTAGTCAATATGGTTTGCTTAAATCTGCAGTATGTTTTACCGACGATCAGCAATGATTCCATCGTGCAGAACCAGAGAGTCAAAGACTTATTAAGCTCTGGATCTAGTATGGTTCTCCCAATCGTCAAACAGGCAGACGATGGATTAAAGAAAATGGTCAAATGCGAGTTACGAGAGATTCGAATGAGTCTTTCCAACTTACCAGTGATTGACAAACAGCATCAGACAGCCAATATGAGTTCCGCGTTAAAGAACGGTACAAAAATGTCTGTCCCATATTTCCATTTATGGCGAGAGCTCTTAAAACGAGAGGCATTTGTCATTACTGGAAATCTTGATCCGAATGATGATGGTTATCATGCATTAGTCTATAACGACAGTCGTGATATGGTCGGTCACATTTCAGATCAGCAGTACAAGGAGCTATTAGAAATCATCAATAGTGCCGTTGATGATGAACATGTAAAAATCTTAGCATCCTTAACACCAGAAGAAGATGAGGCACGAGACAGTACAGAGGTCATTAACTTCGGAAGTGATGACGACGAAGAATCGCAGGACCTCGAAGAATAACGGAGGATACACAACATGGGAATATTCAAGAAAGCGGAGATTTCAAAGCCGCAGACATCAGTTATGAAAAGACAGTTAGAAGACGATGAGTATCGTCAGATAATCGAACGGATTGCCAAATTCATCGATGTGACAAAATGGGAATCTCAGCTTGCCGGATTCCAGATTGGATTTGTTTCTAAGAATCGTAGATTTGTAAAAATGGCAGAACGCAACGCAGGACAGGATCTGGAAATTAAACGCAATACCAGACAGCTTAGTCGTAACGAACGTGAAATGGAATGTGTTTATACGATGCTGTTAAATAAGAACAAACAGCTTTATCGTATGCAGGTCGATGTGATTGTGAAAGTATTCAGTGACAGAAGTCGTGTTACAAGTTTATACGACAATCAAATTCAGGATATCTGTAATCTGGTTACTCTTGGATATTTAAAGAAAAATTACCCAGACATTCATACGTTATTTACAAAATCCTTGGATGTTCCAACTGCCAAGTGTATTGAAGATCGTTTACGAGAACAGATTCAGTTTGACATGGAGATATCTGAGGAGTTTTGTTTGCATGGATGTATGTTGGTACACAAAGACACTTCATGGTCTGTACCAATTACAGATACCAATAAGATGTTAGGCGATACGTTTCAGTTTCGCAAAAAAGTCATGATGAGCTAAGCTCTTCATATAAATTATTATTTTAAGGAGGATTACATTATGAATTCAATTGAAGCAACCACAAAATTAGAGGATTTAGCATCCCAGAAAAACAAGATTCTTTCACAGGCAGCAAAGACCATTGCAGATTATGCCTTAAGCTCTGGATCCGGAGATGGAACTACCAATCAGGTGTTAAACATGTGCAAAGGATTTTCATCAGAAGATACCGTAAAGATTCTGGCAATGGCCATGGAATATGTTGCAAAACGTACCACTGGTGGTTCCGACAAGCCATCTAAGAAATCTTCTAAGGGTTCCTTTACAGGAGCTGGTTCAAGTTCCGGACGTTCCTTCCTTGGAGGAGACTCTTACGGAAGTTGGACAAGATAATCAATACTTCGAAGTACAGGTGTGTAAACAAAACACACCTGTATTTTTTAAGGTTAGAAAGGATTAAACAACGATGAGAGAACACCAAATAACCATCTATCAAACTCACATCGAAGTTAGTAACTACAGACTTGGAGATCTTCCGGATGTAGAACTGGAGATGTCCAGAAAAAACAAACCACTTCATTGTCTGGAACCCATTGGGTATTATGTAGATGAATCTACGGATACACTTCGGTTACCAAAAGGATACAATATCCAGGTACTTGAACGTGTTACTCGAAGTACAGCCAGAGCCATCTCTTGTGAACATCCAGTCACAAAGATGAGTGACGTAAAAATGGTTATGGACCCCAAAGATGAAAATCAGCAAAACGGAATTGATTTCTTAACAGAATCTGGAGTCTATGAATTGCCACAACATCATCCGCAATTGGGATTAAATATGCCTACCGGTCATGGAAAGACGTATTGTGCAATTCATGCAGCGGTAAAAAAGAAATATCGTCCAATCATTATCTGTCATACGGAAAAGATTCGAAAACAGTGGATCGAATCCATTGAGGAATTTACCTCTGCAGATCGAGATCAGATTTGTTCCATCGAGGGATCTTCTATGATACGAGCGTTTATGGATGATGAAATTGATCCGTTACAGTATGACTTTTTCATCATTATGCATCAGACGATTACATCATTTACCTCAGATGATAACTGGTGGCAATTACAACCATTTTTAGACAAGCTACAGATTGGTGTTAAGATCTTAGACGAAACGCATCTGTATCTACGAAACATGTTGATGATCGACTTCTATACAGACATTCAAAGAACCTGGTATCTGACTGCCACATTTGGACGTTCTGATGTGCAGCAAGATATTATCTATCACAAAGCATATAGTACGGTCTTTCGTTTTGGCGAATGTATCGCCAGAAGTCGGCATACCATTTCCTGTATCGTTTTGATTGATAGTAAACCGGATAATGCAGCTAAACGAACGGTTTGTCACTCCAATGCATTTGGATACTCCGCTCCTAACTATATGACTTATGAATATCTGGAAGGACACGAGGATATGATGAAAGCCATCAAGAAGTGTTTGGACCATTCCAAGAATTTGGATGGCATTCGTATGATCCTCTCTGGATTGCAGGCATCTACGGAAACCGTCCAAGAAGAGATCCAAAAAGAATATCCATCTTGGGATGTGATCGTCAACCATAGTAAGAGTCCTGCTACGACTGAGGAGATGGAAGAAGCCAATTGCATCTCTTGTACGAGACAGCTGATGGGAACTGGAGCGGACATCAAAGGATTACGAGTTGTCATCTTGACAGAACCTATGGCGAGTCGTCTCAATATGATTCAGACGATTGGACGTTTACGTCCTTATGTAGATGCTGACGGAAAGCAACGAGATACCGTCTTTTACTATATCGTAGATATGGGATTTCAGAAATGTGTGGAGATGTATGAACGTATTTTACCAGTGATCAGACGTTCTTCTAAGTCTGTGAATGTTTTCGATTTACGATAGAATTGTATTTCTCATACCAACAATTAGGTAGGGAAGTATAAATGATTAAATAAATAAGACTAGCCTTCATCACGAGGCTAGTCTTATTTTTTCTTATCCATCGTATAACATATAGGCAAGGGACGAACTTGATTGTATAGCCTTTGTTTGGTGAGCAAGTTTTGTTTTATTCGACACACATAAGTAAATGATATTTAACCCATTTCGTACTGATATCAGATGGATATCAACTATTTTCCTCGTCCCATGATATATCCAATAGCTGAACGTAGAATCAATTTTCTCGTTCAGCTATATATTATTTATTTAGTAAAAATCTTGATTAAAAAGGGGGTCAAAAAATGGATATTTTTGATTCAAGTACACTGCAACCTGAAATGCAGCACAAATTGGAGTTGTTATCAACAACAAAAGAAGACATCGTAAAAGCTGGTATTGCGAAACTGAAATGGTACGCAAACGGAAAATTAAAAGACATCTATGCACAGATGTACAACGATGCAATGAAAATCATCGACGACTTTTCTTTTTTTAGAGCGTTTACTACGGACTTAGATTCCGAGACAGACGAAGTCATTCTTCGCGCTCTTCGCCAGATTATTTATCTGGCTAACAAAAAGAAACACGACTATCCGGGAAATGAATGGAACTTCATGGTTATGGTCTATACCATCCTTAGATATGATGACCTGATGGTTTCTCATAAGGATGATGAGATTTACAAAGATCTTCCAGAGTTTCGTAGACAGTACGGACTTCGTAGAAGTTCTGCAGATATTGCTATGATGTACTTCGATCGAACCGATAAGTTATTACATAATCATCAGACAATTTGGTTTCGATATATCGATAATAACTGGATGTATACAGTAGCTGTTCCAACAAAAGGACAAGGACGTTTGTTCTATGAAGCTATTGATGATGATACAGTAGAGTAAGAGGTGAAATACCAAAAAAAATACGGGGAGGAGAAGCCTCCCCATATCTTTTTTGTTTAGATGCACATTGATGCGATCGTCTGACCGCATACATGCTGAGCATCATTACAAGAATGATTACGACGATATACTGATAGATCAACACTATCAATTTCATCCTGCATTGCAGAAGCGGATGTCGGTCCGTTTGTACATGTACGCTGAATCATTCTATAAAATGATTGATCTGTCATGGTGTTTCACCTCCTTTATTATGGATTTCACATAAATATTATATAAATAAAAATCAGTGACTATACACTTAAGTAAGTGATAATTATCATGATAAACCTACACGGTTTATCTCTGGGATGTTTAGTACTCGCCTCGTCGGGATCTTACCGGTAAACAAGAAGACTCTCCTGACAGTGCTTGAGGAACGGGTCCCTCCTATGTAAAAAGTATCACCTCTTTTCTTGAAGAAGGATTGGCATAAGAGGCCAGTCCTTCTTCTTAAGTGTCGCCACAATTAGATAACCTATGTGAAAGGAGGTTTACAATATGGCAGCAATTACACCTTCCAATGTATTGGCAGTCGCCTTAAATTGGGATAACTACTTTGAAAAAGCATCTATGGGTTCCGATGCACAATTACAGAATAAGACGTGGAATCCAGGCTATGCAAACATCACTTGGTTCTGGGTACAGCTTCAACGTCTTGGTTACGGAAACTTACAAGAAGAACCTTGGTGTGATGGATTTGTGGACTTTTGTTTCATCGTTTGTGCTGGAGCAAACTCAGCAGGATATGCTCGTGCAAAGAAAGCATTAGGTGGATTCTCTGCATATACCCCAGACAGTGCGCAGATGTTTAAGAATTTAGGATCTGGTCACTGGATTCCTGCAAATGGAACTCCAAAACCAGGAGATCAAATCTTCTTTAAAGACTCCAACGGAACGATTTGTCATACTGGATTGGTACTTCGTGTAACCGCAGATACGGTTTATACTATTGAAGGAAATACTTCTTCTGCATCAGGCGTGGTTGCCAATGGTGGATGTACCAGACAGAAATCCTACGATCGTACATATAGTAGAATCGCTGGCTATGGTCGTGCTTTATGGGAATCTGACGAAGAAGCTCCATTAACTGGAACTACAGTAGCAGAGCAGGTATATAACTGGGGCATTGATCATGGATATTCTCCAGAAGCGATTTGTGGTATTATGGGTAACATGCAACAGGAATCTGACATGGATCCAGAATGCTTACAAGAGCCAACTCCTTATGCAGCTGGTATCTGTCAGTGGGAACGTTACAATACCAATACTGGTAGATTTAAGATGCTTAGCAGATACGCAAAATCCAGAGGTAAGACTTGGAAAGATCTCCTTTGTCAGTTAAACTGGTTAGACAAAGAACTCTCTGGTGGAGATGTGGAATACGGTGGAGATGGATACACCGCATCTTTAATTAAGAAATATGCAGGTAGCTTTGCGAACTTTAAAGCTTGCACAGATGTCCATAATGCAGTAAAGATTTTCCATGATGCTTTTGAACGATCCAGCATTCCAAACTGGCCAGTTCGTTATTCTGCAGCGGAAAGTTTCTATAAGAAATATGCCACTGGAACCAGCAACTCATCGGGATCTTCCAGTGAAATTCTTCGTTTAGGAAGCTCTGGAGATGCCGTTAAGAAAATGCAACAAGCATTACTTTCTCGTGGATATGATTTGGGCGACTATGGTGCTGATGGAGACTTTGGTCAGTCTACCTATGAAGCTTTAAAAGAGTTTCAGGCTTATCATAACTTGGAAGTAGATGGTGAATATGGTCCAGCGTCTCGTGCTATCTTAGAGAAACCATTCAACCGAGATTACTTGCAGTCTGGCGATAGCGGAGAAGCTGTCCGTACTATGCAACTTCTGTTATTGAAAGCTGGATACTCCGTTGGATCTGCTGGAGCAGACGGAGATTTTGGTTCTGGAAGTGAAACCGCATTAAAGAAATTCCAGACAGATGCGGGATTAAATGCAACTGGAAAGTACGATTCTACAACCAAGCAGAAATTAAATGATAAGGTCACACAGATCGAATCTGGTTCTACCGGCAATAAAACAGAGGATAAAACCACCACGGAAGATACAAAACCTTCCCAAAATACCCCTACGTCTACTACCGGTGACACAGTCTATAAATATGGTATGACAAACAACGTTATCAAAGCATATCAGAAGATGCTGAAAGAGAAATGGAAATATGATATCGTTGTATCTGGAACGTTTGGTGAAGCAACTCTGGAAACTCTGGTACATTTCCAGACCTATCATGGATTGACTGCGAATGGACAGCTTAACAAAGCAACTATGCGTAAGATCAAGAACGAAGAATACCATGAAGTACCAGATAACTACATCAGTAAATACCAGTATCTGATGAACGTCAACTGCAATGCGAAATTAGATGTTACTGGTAAGTGGAATGAAGAGACAGGAAAATCTGTTTCCACAATGAAGAAAGGGGACAGTGGATCTTTAGTAAGACTTTTACAGGAGATCCTGGTAAAGAAGATCAAACGAGAACTGACGATCTCTGGATCTTATGATGCTAAAACAGAAGAGGCAATCAAGTTTGTCCAAGAGTATTACGGTTTAGAGGAAAACGGAACAGTAACACGTCCAGTATGGAATGTCTTATTATGTTGCGATTATCCTGTTAAAGCCTAACAATTTGGGAGTATACCGATAATGGTATACTCCCACTTTTATAGCTATATATTATCTACGTGTAACCACAATAAAATATAAATCAAAGGAGGAATTATTATGCGTTACAATTGTAAGAAAATCTTAAACAACATAAAGTCTGTAGTACCACATCCAGATCTTGAAAAGATCGTGAAAAAGGATCTGTCAATTGCCAAGCAGAATGTCAATAATAAACATTATGCAATTATGACAGGGATTGCAACTGGTATTATCAATGAGGAGACCGGATTCAAACAGATGATGAAGGTGTATGAGGAAGTTGACAACATGCTTTCTATGTGGATTGACCAGGTCAACAACATGATAGAATTTCTGGAAGATGTTAAAGAATATCATGGTTTTACTGAGTACATGAAATTAGATTCTGATCAGCAAAAGATGTTTGATCACATGCATAGAGAAATCCTCAAATACCAGAGACTGAATGCGGAAATCATGGGTCTGTCTGTGTACATCGATACGTTAATGGGTGAGTATGGTTTACTCGAAGAATTCCTCGATGGTATCGGTGAAGATCCGGATGAAGATGAAAACGATGAAGATAACGATGAAGATCTGGATATTCTTCATAACTCTGATACCATGCGTCCTGATAGTACTAACAGTGCGACGGATATTCTGAAAGAAGCTGAGTCAGATTATCTGGAAGAAGAGGGAATCGATCAGGACTTGTATCGTGAGTTTAAAGAAAAACTTACGAACGCAAAAGAAATATTCACATATACACCGACAGATCCGGACAGCATTGTTGTATCTATTACTTACTTAGATGGTAAGTATCAGAGAGGATTCGCTATTAGATGTAACAGAGATGATACATTTGAGTTTGGTGATAACGCCATTAGACCATCATGGATCATCCCACGCTTCAAACTGAACATTCATCAGTTTGAGACTATGATAAACGACATCGACGGTGAAGACAACCCATTTGTAAACTGGTACTGTGGAGACGACAAGAATGGTTTTCCAGAGATCTATAAAATATGGCATCCAGACGATGCAGAATAATTGTCAATAAATTACGGGCATTCAAATAAGAGTGCCCAATAATAATGGAGGAAAAGACCTATGAAATTATCTAAGAAAGCAAAGAAACATGTAGAAACAGCTAATAAGGCCTTTGAAGGTGCAAAGGCTAGCATGAAGATTTATGAGAAAAGATTCTCAAAGGTTCTTGGAAAGTGCGAGACTAACGCCTCAGATGATCGTATGCCGTATATTCATGGTGTAAGACGTATTACTAAATACGTCAATGAGGGAAACACATTAATCAGCAGTCTCCAGATGTACGTTAAAGATGTTAAAACTACATCTAAAAGATTTAAGTACATGAGTTTCAACGAGACATGCCAGCTCGGATTAAAACCTGACGATATTAAAAACATTCGTCAGCGATTAAACAAAATTGCAGATGAATATCCGAAGATGATCACACAGGTAAACAAAATCCAGTTTGACATGATTCGCGAGACTCTTTCACGAATCAATAGTGATATCATGGTTGATTTAAATTCGGATTTCTATGAATGCAAAATTCGTATGTTCCGAATGCCACTCGTAGACATCGATTGGTATTTGAATGGAAGCTTCATCTGTTCAACAGAGGAACGCCCATATTACAAGAGTCTCTCTGCAGACCCTGTGGAGGAACCTGTAAAGAAACCAACACCTGCACCAGATCGTGATCTTAAAAGAAAACTGGATACTCCGGTTGCTACTAAGAGTAGTACACCTATGAATTTGGCTGCTTGGGCAGGTTGCGGTGCGATTCCTTCAGATGCGCCTGGTGAAATTATCGGTGCACCTAAGAAAGAAGAGATTAAAGCGGATATTGAAACGTTAAAACAGGCAGCTGATAAAAAGTCATTCAGCATCAGTGACGATAAGAAGGAATAATAGTGAAAACAAAGAGGCAACAGACAGCAAAACTCTGTTGTCTCTTTTTTGATAGGAGGAAAACCTTATGAGTTTTACAAAAGAGATGCGAGACACGTTTTCAAGACACACTCTTCAAATGGAAGATGCACTCGCAAACGTCTATAACTTATTGGATGTCTCCCACCATAACGTGGAAACGGTTTACGCAAAAGCAGTCCAAAATAAGATCGTAGGAAATTATGATAAAATGTTACTTGATGCGTTCAACGATGCGCTACGAGATATTCCTATGATTCGGAGATATGCGGAGCAAAAGATGAAAGGCTTAGAGGCTGCACCAGAGTATAACACCATGCAGAAACGCATTGATGATTACGTGCTCTATGTAGAAGGTTTGCGTATGTCCATCTATCTGATTCCAGAAGATGAGTACATTTATCGTGGTGCTTACTATGCAACATTCACCGAACACCCAAAATTAACGGGTATTGAAGAATGGACATCTAAGATGAGCCAATTATTAACCGAATGGAACTTTTGGCAAGCAACCCTTGCAGGTACACATGGATATCCTTCCAGGGCATTATACGGTCGTGATGTATCTTATAACGTATTGGGTGAGTATGCATATAGAGCAATGCAGTTATATGATGAATTGGAATATTCTGAAGAAACTGCAAGTGCCTTAGAGTGGGCAGCTACCATGATTTCAAAATTAAGACATAACAACATCGAACTTGTATTGAGTTCGTTTTATGAGAAAAATTATTTTAAGAATAAGGACGGTAATAAAAATGAGAATAATCGAAGCATTGAAGAAAACCCAGACAAAAATGACCCTCAGATCCATTCTGACAACATGGAGTGAGAACGTCGACGATTATATGGATGATTTCCTCAGAGAAATCAAAGAGTCTTATCGAACATACAATCTGGTTGCCACAGCGAATAAAGATAAACCAGATGCTACACCATTTAGCAATGCGAAATATCAGGAAGACCTGTTATCTATTAGAAAATCAATCCTTAATAATCTGGATATGGCAAGAGTGCAGGTAGATGCTCATCACAAATTAATCGATGACATGTATGCGCTTGGGAAGATTGATGAAGACTTCTACGATGAAATAATTGATGAATGTATCCAGCTTACCGATGAGATTGAATTTGCTATTGTGCAGGTTGGCATCTACTATGCAAGATACAAAGGAGCATCTGGTATTGATTTAAGTATCAATTTCAAGACCAATGATATTCACGTATCTAGCTTATAATTACAGGAGGATATGCAAAATGAGTACATATGAGAATAGTATTAAATCTTTAATCCGTCGTATTTGTCAGGAGTTTTACGATAAACTTCCGTCAAATATGGATGTTTTAAAAACCTTACCGGTCTATGCGGAAAAGGTTATCAAGAATTATATTCCAGGAGACACCCACACCAAACAAGAACTCAACAACCAGTACAATATTTGGAAAGGGTTTGTATCCGTTTATAAAGATACTTGCACTATGTATAAAGTAGGTGATGAAATTCTGGAACGAGGGTATCGATTAGATATCCTTGTATCTGGATACCTTCAGAAAGCAATCGATGTAGCACACCCAAATAGAGGCAACAGAGAAAAATATTTGCCGTGGTTGTTTGATTGGCTGAGCGAACTCGATTATCATAACTTAACAATTCGTGGTCTTACCGTAGAGACAGTCGATTGCATGTTCCGATTGCAGAAAACTGTAAACGATGTCGTGAATGACATTCTTGCAACCTGTCATGACTATGATTTAAATACGGCAAATATGATCAATGTCTTTCGGGGCGAAGATGTCTTGATTGATGTGATGCAATCTTACGAAAAATTCATTTGTTATCTGGAACGTGAACAGCCGGAAGAATATCAGAACTTTATGGATACCGTGGAAGGAACCGCTTTTGAAAGTAAGGCCTTGCGGGAACATATCAGAGAATTCATCGAGCAGGCGAAAGGCACTACGCACGTGTATTGATATACTATTTAACTGAAACCAAATCAAAGGAGGAATAAACAATGGGAAACGTAAATGTAAATATGGATCAGTTGAAAAAAGAAATGGAGAATGCTCCATCTATGGATGAGGCAATAAACTCTATATTCGGAAACGACGATGAGGATATGCAGAAAGAGATGCTTGCATTATCAAAGCAGGTACAAATGCTGAAAAATGGTCTGACAGCACCAGCACATACTGCAAGCATCTACGAATACACATATGCGGCATTATCCACAGAATTAACAAACGTAATGGACGACTGGACGAGCGAGTTGTCACATGATATTATCCGGAAAAATCGTGAATGTGATTTCGACAAATATCTGGATATTGTCGATAATGCCGTTAAAAATTTGGCAGAAATACTTGGAGATTTCATTAGTCGATATAACGAAATGGGCAATGATATCCCGAATGCCGCTACAAAATTAAAAAGTGCCCCTCAAAAACTGAAAAAAGTAATCGATGCATATGCCAGACTCCATGAAGATTTGAATAATGCAAGAGAGCTTGCACATCAAATCGTCGGAATGCTCGGCACAGATCCAGATGATTTCGATCATATGGTTATGAAACGTGTACTGGAAAATGCATCTACTCCAGCTGAGAGTGCAGGTGATGACGATGCACAACCAAGAGAGTAAGATACAACATGGAGGAAAATAAAATGGGAATTATCAATTTTAATGATGCAAGTAAATCTTTAAATTATGAGGGATCTGGCGAAGATAACAGTAGGAGAGATATCTTTCAGGAAGTTATGGAAGGCTTTCTTAATAGCCATGTCACTTCCTCACCAGAATATTTCAATAGTTTATCGAAACACCTAAATGTCATCTTCAAGATGAACCTCAGTCCAAAATATCTTGTAAAAGAATTTACCGCGAAATGCGATGTGATTTCCGCTGAACTGTATTTAACTTTAAACTCATGGGTATATGATATTGCTAAAAAAGTATCGTTTAATGATGACAAAGAGTTCAACCCGGATGAACTTCTGCATTCATTGGAGAACGAACCTGAAAACATCGCAAATCTACTCGTTGATTCATTCATGAAATATAATGACATCTTGGTGGAAGCTCCACAGTTAGCCGAAAAGTTAAAAGCAGTGCCACTTGCAGTGAAAGATATTGCGGATGCCAATGCCAAACTATACAATGACTTCCATGATGCCAGAAAATGTGTATATAACGTATGTGAAGCAATTGGCGTTAGATCTGATGAGTTTGAGGCGGCTCTTACCAAGAAGATCATAAGCAAAGCTACAAATCCGAAAAGTGCAGGTGACAATGATGCACAACCAAGAGAGTAAGATACAATTACGGGACGCCATCAAAGACTACTGTGAATCCGAATCCACATACTACCGTGAAGTGGATGAGCAAAGAAGTTTGATTCGGTGTCCTTTCTGTGGAGATAGTGCGAATCTTCATCATGCCCATTGTTACGTTGTCTTTAATACAGACAACGATTACAATCCTGGTTTTATCTGCCACAAATGTGGAGAACATGGAGCGGTCAACGGAGACTTTCTGACCGCTCTTGGTCTCTCCGATGTCAACACGAAAGCACTCTTGGAAGGAATCAATAAGACATCCAGAAAACGTGCTAAAAATGGGTATGGGGATGAGACCGAATTAAACGTATTTAGTTATCAACGACCACCAATCGTTCGTGGACGAAAAACCAAATACGTAGAAGATCGTTTAGGGCGATCCTTTACCGATCAGGAATTTGTTACTTGTAAGACAATTACATCATTACATCAGTTTCTGATCCTAAACGACATCAAGCCATCGGAATACAAATATCCGTTATGGCAAATGAATATCTTGGAACGAGATTATATTGGATTTCTTACCTATGGAAATTCACACATCCTGTTTCGAGATATTACCGGAACCCATGAATTATCATGGGTAAAATATCCAATCTCTTCCGAGTCTTCTAAGAATCGTGTCATCTATACATTAGAAGCGGCATTGGATCCTTATGAGACCGCTCCAATTACGATTAACATCGGAGAAGGCGTGATGGATATTATTTCCGTTGCATACAACTTAGGGTACAACAAGGAGAATACCTTAAACGTATGCATTACCGGAAACCATTACGAACAGTTTCTGATCTTCTTGATTGATCTTGGTTTTATTGGCTCCAATATTCACATTAATATCTTTCCAGATAACGATGCTAAGTTTAATCAAAAAGCCAAAAAGAAAACCGATCTTTATTATTTCCAGAAACTGTTTCGAAAAGCGAAATATCTCTTTGGAGACATCTATGTCTATTACAATATCATTGGAAAAGACTGTGGTGTTCCAAGAGATCAAATCAAATTAAAGAAATACAAATTATAGAAAGAGCTAAATGCTCTTTCTATTTTTTTATTGACAGTACCCTAATCGGTGCAAAAGCACCAAATAACATCATGAAAGGAAACAACACAATGAGTGAAACAAATCAGATCGATACACTGTATCCAATGCAGTACACTGTAACAAGACATGAGGTTCCGATTTATGATAAGGATTTAAGTCAGATTGGAATGGCACCAATCGGAACAAAATTAATTAGTATTTGTCATCGGACTTCCGTAGATGGAGAAAATCTTCAGATCTTACTTGGTTCTACAGAGAAACATATTTTCGTATTTAAAGATGCAGATTTTGTAAATGGAGATGCTTCTGAAGTTGTCGCAAATGACATTGAAACCAACGTAGAACTTACCAATGTAGCATACGGAGAGTTTCATGCGAATGCCCGTGTAAAAGACATCTGTACTACTTTGTATGGTCCGGGAAATGAATACTTTGAGTTTGTCCGTCTTCAGAAAGGTCAGCGTGTCATTATTGATGGTCGTCTGGCAATGACATCTCCGATTCGTTCTTGGGTTGCTGTTTATCAGAAATCCAAAAAATCCGATGATTTAAAATATCTTGGATTTGTAAATGAAGAGATGTTAGACGTAGAAGTTGCTGCTGAAGAAAAACCAGAACCGATCCCTGAACCAGTGGTTGAACCAACTGTGGAAGAGAAAGTGGATCAGGTGGTGCAGATGTCAGAGGGTCCAAAAAAAGAAGAACTCAAAGCAGAGATTCGTGGCGACCTGTTATCTCAGCCAATTACCGTTATGGGATTTAAGGTTGACACCGATGTAAAGCGTAACAACGTTTACAACAAACTTGGACAGATCTTAGAAGATGGGTGCGCGATGATCGAACTTGGAGATGGTAAAACCTATTCATCCTTAATCTCTGCAGGATTTAAGAACATGCCAAGTGACTACAAGACAACCTTATATGTCATCGTTCCAAACGATCTTGTAATTACCCTGAAAAAGAAGATGGTTGGACGAGGACTGAAACCGATAATTATTACAAGAGGATAACTACTATGCCATTAAGACATAAGCGCAAATATGTGATTGTTTTAAGTGGGGAATCCGGTTCCGGAAAGACCACAGTACGAAACAATCTGAAAACTTTATGGGACACTGGATCTGGAAATTTTTTTTGAGCACTTTCGCGAACTCTATGATGTTGTGCATGTGCCGTATAAGTTACACTTTGGTTACGAGTATACGACTCGTCCGCCACGTCCAGATGAAGTGGGTAAAACCCCTGCAGAATGCGGATACAAGTTTGTGTCTGACGCAGAGATGCTCGAGAAAGCTCTCGATCTATCTTTGATTCGAACATATCACGTAGTTGGAGACAATGGGACGTTACAAGAATGGATGTACAGTTTCATTCCAGAGGATGAGATGTTCGACGATATTAATAGTGATGATATTGAAGTTTGTCTGTGCTGCTCGAACTTAGATGCATACCTGATGATGCGTGATAAAGTAGAGTTAGAAACAAACTTTCACATTAACGACATTCATATGGTTGTACCGTATGAAGTCTTATTATATAGAACCATTTCCAGAGAATTGGAATACCACGATCCGTTGTCTCAAACCACACGTATTGAAGAAGTTCTTCGTAGATTTTCTGTAGAGAGTAATCCTGGTATTTATACCAAAGGATTCAATGCGAATATCTACACCACAATGCGTCAATGGTTAGGACCATCTGACAATGTTCGGATCATGAACACCAACGTGGTTCGTATCAACACCACGATTCATAATGACGACGCAAATGCAAATATGAAAGTAGTTGCACAAGAGATTTCCAGAATTGTAGATCAATATTCTATGTTCTAAACATTATGTTAGGTGACTGGTTGTCACTGATGTACAACATTTTGTATATAAGTCCTGTTAAATCATGAAAAAGTTCTAATATCGGAATGTACGGGTTTCAGATGGAAACCCAAAAAAAGAGGTACCGGCTGGATGCTGGTACCTCTTAATGCGTTATTTATGAGCGTGGTTGCAGATCACTGTGATCAGTTTCCAGAGTGTAACAACTCCTAAAACTTTTCAAACAGCGACTGCAACACGTTTCATTGTTTCTGAATCCATATCTTTCACCTCCTAGTCTAATAATAACTGAATATTGGTAATCTCTGTAATATCTGGATACTCATGTAAATACATGCAGATAAGTCCAGAGTTATAACCAATTTCTTCAGGATTTACCTCAGTGGTATGATTCTCTAATGAATCTATGGTCATTAGATCATCTTCTTGACTGATCTCAAATATGGGAGCAGTCGTTAAACTTCCTTGTGGGTTTTTTAAGAATCCAGCGGCAACCATCAAATATTTCTTGTATTGTAATTTGATATACTTGACTGCCGTCATGGTAGAGCTGTATTCTGTACCAAGCAATAAGATGTTGCTTGGATCAATCGACGGATACAGTGCACTTGTAAAGATAGCGATTCGTTTACGTACGATATCGTTTAATTCTTTTTTGCTTGCATCCGGGCACTCCACCATCGTCAAGTGATTTAGCTGGGACATCAGATCTATGTACCTTTTATGCGTGTCGGAAGCAATCGCATATAACGTTGGCTCGTGCTTCTTTTTCGCATAGAACGTATCGATCTGCTCGTTCGACCAATTCCAAATAATCTTCAGCATATAGCCAAGACTATCATTGATTGGTTCCACATCAATATCGTGATTAATGTTGCGAAACAGATATGGCTGAATTGCATAATCCAAGATTCGCAAGTTCCATTTTAGATTTGTGGACATGACAAACTTCGTGTGTTTCATATCCTCATCCACTGCTTCAATGATCATGTTTGAAATCGCAGGGAAAACCAAATCTTGGGATGACTTTGTCGGTGTTGATAATGCTGACGTCGAATTCCAAGACATTGGAACTTCTGAAACCTGAATCTTTTCAATATCAATACTACTCCCAAGGAGTGGTTTGATAATCCCTGGACTGTCCTCTAACATACGACGTAACAGTTGAGTTCTGGTGTATTTTGAAGAGCTACTTAAGATGTAAGAGCTCTGCTCTCCTAATGTCAGAAATGATATCGGAATCATGGCGTTACGTCTAGTTCTGGTATTCTTTATTTCGTATAATCCAAAACCAAGATGGTATCTTACCATGTTTTCCACTCTCCTTTCCAGTTCAGTGTACACCTTACATCTGGAAATGAAGTTGGTGGAAAATCCATCCAACTATCTACAAATTCGTCTTTCACGATACCCCAGATGTTATGATCTCTTTGTGGAACGATGTATGTTGACAGATAGTCAAACAACTTTTCATCGTTTTCTGCAAGTTCCGGACCTACAAAGAGATCAAAGCACTTATACGCCGTGTTATAACAGATGATACCAGAATAATCGTATTTAAATACACGATTACGCATCATCTTAGAATACCCAGGACGTACTTTAGAGAACGTCTTTCCAGCATATCCGAATCCGTTTACTGTAACGGAGTGTCCCCATGCCTGCTGATTCTCTCCCAGAAAGATCTCGGTACGTTTAAATACTTTACGAATTCTGCAATACTGCAGCATGAATTCAATTTGATCGTCTAATGAATCATTTCTCTGTCGCATGGAAACCAGTTCATAACTTGGTTCTGGAAACGGCATATCTGGATTTGGATAAGTCCGTTTTACCTCCACAAGGTAAATGTCCCCATCCTGAATATTCACTGTATGGTACTGGTGGTAACCAGTTTTTCTTTTTGATGTAATAGACATTTTCTGTCCCCCACGCCCTTCCAGATATCTCTTAGAACCGCACTGTGAATCTAATTTATAACGTCGTCCATTTGTCGTGAAGAACGAGCAAATTGGCGGTGTATCCGGATTTGAATTAATTGGATACAACGACATAGATGTTGCCAAGAAGTTCTTCTCGTACTTCGTTTTGACAAACAGACGAATGATCTCGTTGTTGCCAAATAAAATGCTTCTTTTCGGTTCCATATTCAGTTTTTCAGTGTTCATAATAGCCATACTTTCCATAGTGATGACCTCCCATATTAAGTTTTTATTTGATATCTCATATGATTGATATCACAGAGATAATATATGCATTTTATTTGTGAAAATACGAATCCGAGAATTTTATCAATCCCCGGATTCGTCCCTATTTTAGAAGTAATCTAAGAATGTGACTAACTCATCCGCGATCTCGACTACATCATATTCGATTTCTTTTCCAGTTAATTCTGGTTCCTCGAATGTAACATAGGAAAACTTCGTGTTAATCACCGTGGATAACTTCTGGTTTAAGATATCTTCTTTTCCAGGGATCTGTAAGAGCATATGATAATCACGTTCTTTGAATCTCTGGAATTTATCGTTTGCTTCTAATGCGTCATTGAACTTCTGCTGACGGATCATACGATTGACAATACGATCTTCCACGTTTCCAGTCAGCATATATGGAAGAGCTGCCTGCTTCATAGTCTTCGTAGATGGATCATAACCAAGATCCAGAAGAAGAATCTTCTTTAAAATCAAGAGTAACTCAATGGTTGCTCGTTTTGGAATTAAGGAAAGATCCTGACAGTTTCCAAAATACTTCGCATAGTAGCAACGGATATACTCCAAATGAATTGGAGAAATATGCAAGTTGTCCATATAGTAGTCGATCTCTTCTTTGGAAATCGGAATGTCTACCATAGAACGGATACGATTTAACGTATCTTCGATGTTGATGTCTGCTAAGATAACGGCACCTTCATCATACTTATCAAGGTTCATTGCCATCTTATCAATACCAGACAGGCCATCGTTGTTTCTTGTATTAGTTACTTCAGTTAAGTTCTTTTCGTACTGGTCTTTGAGGAAGTAGTTTAGCTGGAATTTGATTCACTATGTAGACTATATCTTCATCTCAAATTTGAGAGCCTCCCATTTCGGCACGTAGCCTAACGATACTCGCTTCGTGTAACCATTTCAGATTACCTTATTTTCAACCCACCTGGTTTCCCATTAAATGTGGATGTCTAGCTTTTTCTAGTCGTTGAACTCATATCTCATCGTTGTGAGATACTTCGTTGCGTCGATTGCCCCTACATATAGACCTTGATTACCATACCTTTGGAGTTACCCATTGCCACCAGATCATCACTGTTCTGGTTTGGTAGTCTATACAGTAACGGAACGTCCCCGCAGTTAGAGAGGTTTTTCCAACAGGTCACCCTGTTTTGCCACAATCAATTCATGGTTTTGTTGACGTCTTTAATCAATAAAGGCAGACTATATCTTTACAAGCATAGTCCTGTTACCAGACTATGATGTACTCCCCGTTTCGGTGTAAAACCTACATTTCGCCCGCTAGAGGCCTACTCGCTTATCAACCCACCTGACATAAGTCATTTCGGTATTTCTACCTACATGGATGTCTAGCTTTCCCTAGTCGTTGAACGTTCATCTCACCGTAGTGAGAGCTTCGCTGCGGATTGTCTCTGGTATAACCTTGATTACCATATCTCCGGAGTTACCCTTTGCCCCAAGTCTGTCACCAGTTTTGGTTGGTAGTTATACGTACGAGTTTGTCCCCGCATAAAAAGGAGTTTTAGTTGAGCCAATTTAACCCAACAACGTTCTCCGCGTACTTCTTCTGCTTTGCATTCCAGTGTTCGTTGAACTTATATTTTGCACAGTTTTCAGAGATAAGAACTACCTTTGTGAACTGTGTAATGACAGAGTATAAATCGACTCCGAAGATCTCCCTCTGTTCGAAGATCGTGGAGTTATTTGCGTTGCTTTCCAAAACTTTAGTCTTGACGTAGACATAAAGTTTGTTATACATGTTACAGTCTTCGTTGAATAGGCCGAATAACGGCTCATAGAACGTAAAGATTACCAAGTTGGTCTTATCGATCTTAATTCCATTAGACGCACAGAAATGAAACATGACCGGGCATAAGATCTTCATACCAAATGAGATTGCTAATAAGATCTTGATGTGCTGGTTGGTAAATTCCAGACTCTCCAGATGCTTCTTTTCGTTGGCCTTATAATATTTTTTCTTCTCGTCAGAGTTATTCTCGATGTCATCCAGATAGTTGTCTTCAACCATCTGTTTGATCTTCTGTACCATCGTTTTGGTAAACATGGTCTGATACAGGAAATCAATAAATGCATGCATGTCATTAGGTCCAAACATGTTATGAGATACTTCGGGATCCATCGACATAGCAAGTCTTAAGTACGCCGTCACCAGCTCCTGTTCAGAATCATAGAAATGAATGAAGAAGTTGGTGTATCTAGTAATGATATCCAACTGGTTTTCATAACTGGTTTTATTGATGACAAAACGGTTGTACTTCTTTAACTTGTTTAAGTTTCCACCATTTTTTCCTTTTGTGTCTTTCATGCTATTAAAGACTTTATCGAAGTTTACGACAAAGATCTTTCCATCACGTTCGACGATGGTGGTTTTTGGTCCAGGTCTCCAAGTATTGATCTTAGAGGTTCGCTTTCCTGGATCAGCAGGTGGTTTGGAAGGTATTTCTTCCGTTGGTTCCCCAGAGGTAACCACCTCCTCTGGTTCTTCCATTGTAACTTTCTTTTTTCTTGGCATAACTTATGTCTCCTTTGTTATGTATTTGGTATAGCACCGTAAAAATAGTATATCACCATTTCTTACATTGGACGATATGTCGTACGACTTGCTCGTTTCTTGGTCACTCTTTTAGAAGCAGACAGACCGGAGGTCCGTTTCGTTGCTTTCTTTGGATTGACCACACGAATCCCTGGATTGGATTTATCCGCCAGGGTATCTTTGATGGCATTTCGTTTGGATGGATCTGCCGGTGCTTTTGGACCTTTCTTATCTTTGTACCGTTTCTCTTCTTTTTGGAGTCGTTTCTCCTCAGAGATTAACATGCGTTCGAGTCTTATGGTTTCAACATCTCGAATACCCGTAAAGAACGCATGAGGGCTTTTCTTTAACCGCATAATCATACCGATCTTTGATAAGTATCGGAAGCTGTGGTCTAATAAATACCGTACTGTAAAGTAGATGGATTTATCGAAACTAACCTCCAACGTCTTGTTGGTATTTTCTGGTAAAGTGTCTGCGTATTCTGGATTAAGCTTATCGTATAAGCTTTCAATCAACGCTCCATTTCTCTTATACAGTACGGCGTATTTATAAATAAAACTTGGTGAGTTCGAGAAGAACTGCACACAATAATTCTTTAATGTCGATTCTTTTGTGACCTTATCATTTGGAGTATAAAAACGAATGACAACGTCGTATCGATACCCGGTGTCTTTGGCAGACTCTGATGGTACCGTCAAATGATAGTAATAAGATCCTTCGATTTCCGTAAAGGATTCCATACGGATCTTATTGTCTCGTAAATACTCATTGTATTTACGATCATAGTCTAATTTCTTTACTTCGAGGTCCTGACGCCCGAAAGGGGCGTGCAGGAACTCTGATAATGTCTGCTGCATACTTTAACCTCAAAAGCTGTTACGCTGTGTAACAATCATCTGGTTGCCAGAAATCATAAGACTTAATAAGTCCACCGATGCGGTTAAGATCTCATCGTCTGTCTGGAAGCTGTTGACAATGGATTTGCTGAAGCATTTATTCACTACATCAAATACGGTATCGTTAAGGATAGAGTACTCGATCAGGAAATCATACAGTGAAAAATGAGTGTACGGCATGCACGGCATACTTGGAGAAGATGAAAACATTAATTCTCTACGTCTTGTACGCTTGATCATATGTGACACTACATGGTGAAAAATGTTGTAACTGTCAGATTTTTCGCAACCCATTAATCTAAATAATGGAGTTTTTGTATACTGCATCAGCACACGTTCTACGTCTTCGTAGAAGTCACCAACACCATCTTCCAGTTCTTCGTATGTGAAGTTACGAAGCATCACTTTCTCTTCTGGAATCCAGTTGTTTAATACGGTTTTATATGTGTAAATGAAGCCGTCCTGAATCAGTACCAAGATCTCACGGTCGATGCCGTTAGCATCATCTCCTCGTAAGAGTTCTTCAATTGCAGTGATCGTAGAGACGTTACATCCATTAATGATGCCATATTTATAAGCAGACGCAGCTGCTTTAATCGCATCGTCGTAGACGTCTTTACGCATACCAATCGCAAGTTCAGAATCTCCACCAACTTCGATGTGTGCTAACTGTAAACCGAGACTAAAGAGTCTTTCTTGCGCTTTGGTAATCTCCAGGTTAAATGTGCCAAGTTTCTTATACTTGTTTTCGACTTCACGTAAGTTATCTTCCGCTTCACGCAGATGTAAATCATACATTGCCTGATCGTAGAAGAAAGTACGAATAATGGAAGTTTTCTCACCGAGTTCCAGATCCTTACAGTATCCAATCTCTAAGATGGTTGGTTCATCTACAACAGATGCTTCTCCATCTTTTTCACGTACTGGAAGACCTGGTACAATAATACCTACTTCTTTTGATTTGATGATCATGCTTCTTTCTGCATCCAGATTCTGAGAATGTGGTAAGACTTTTAAGCTCATACGTTCACCGTTGAGTCCAAGCTGCACATAGTTTGTCGGGCACCAAGTACGATAGAATCCAAGCAGTTCATACATGTTGTATTCTGCTGGTGCACCAGTTTCGGTTGTTCCAGGCATTGGCACTTTTGGAGTGGTTGCCTGAATCATAGCCGTTGCAGTTGCTCGACTGATTGGTTGGGTATGGCAAAGCATTGCAAAATCTTCAATGGATTTTCTCTGGTATGAGTTCGCAGCTTTATAACAGCAAATAACCAGAGAGTTGTCATGACACTGTTTGTATTCCGCAGTTAAACGTGGAGCAATGACACGGTCTAATAAGACTTCATCGACCGATGGGCAAACCATCAACAGGTGTCTTCCCATTGCTTCGGAGATCTGCAGAGTTGGCATGATGATGGATTCGTAGATGTTTTCCGTTACTTTACAAGTAAAGACTAAGACATCCGCTTCATCAAGCTGCATCGTCTTATCATCAGAATTGATATACATCTTATCTGTAATAAAGAACGGTGCACGATATCCTTCCACGACTTCTACTTTCTCAATACCATCCACAGACTTATCACAAGTAATACAAGGCATTCCAAATTTCTTATACAGATCTGCCAGTGTGTTTGTGATGGTGTCATCTCCGTTATCAGAGATATTGACTACGTCTCTGATATACTGAACCATATCGTCTTCGTCTGTAACCGGAAGATCTACATGAATTGGTGTTGCATGCTTGGACAGCTGTTCGTGAATCGCTTTCTTCTGTGCTTCAAATGTAGCCAGAATATTACGTGACATCACTCCTTTTCCTTCGAACCAGTTTTTCTTCTGTAGATAAGATCTGTAGATGTTATTGGTTGCAACAATAGCCGTTGTAGTACCATCACCAACTGCAGTATTCATACGACCACAAATTTCAGTCATCATATTAGCGATTGCCTGATTGGTATAGGTCTTTGCAACGTTTGTAGATAAACTGGTTGCAATGGTGTAACCATCTTTTGTCACATGTGAAAATGGATGACGGTAAATCAAAGTTGGTGCACCATATGGACCAAAGGATTTTGCGAGTGTCTCAGAATAAGAATCAAAGACCTGCTTTGCAGCTTCTTCAAACGTATCTTTTGAAATGACGTTTAATTCCACTGGATCTAACACATCATGTTTGGGTTCTTCCTCTGCTTTTTTGAGATCTTCTTCCATGCGCTCCTCGCGCCATTTCCTACACATATCTGCAAGTTCAGAAGCACGTGCATCGCACATACGTGTATGCTGTGTAATTGCTTCGATGAGTTCTTCATTTTGTTTTTTATTTCCAAAAAACATAAGTAGCCTCCTTTTAAAAATTCGTTAAATTGGTGTTACCATGATTATTAATGTCGATTCGCTTCTAGGATTCTACCAGTAGCGGGATCAATACGGTTCCCATCGTCATCTAATAACTCTGGAATTAATAAGTTATTGAAAAAAGACAGTCGACAGGTATGATCTTTGAAGATCATATCTTCATCGATTTTTAAACCATCGTTTTCATCTTCCATAAAGTTGTATCGAAATCCATCAGCAACTAACACCGATGCGAAGTCGATACGTCCAACGGTAACTAAGTCAGAAACTTTTGTCACATCAGATAAAACATACGTAGCGTCCTTATTAATGCCTTCCAGAGATTTTCCAAAATCGCCATATAAGAAATCAACGTCGTTTGTGTACTCCTGCTTTACCTGTGCTTCTAGTAGTGGATCTTTGATCTTTCCTCCATAGATGTAAATGTGTTTAACCATCCCTTTTCCATCATGTAAGAGATTTAAAAAAATATCATGGAAGTTCAAGGTGACATTTCTTGCATATAACTGGGAGATCTCCCCGATATCAAATAAGAACTGATCTAATACCTTTTCTTTTTCTTCCATTGACTCAAATGGGGTTTTACATGGCAGATCAAGTAGGAAATTCTGATGTTGTCTCATCACATACCATTCGTATAATTCGTTTCCGTCCATCGTCTTTAAATAAGACAGATCAAAAAAATCATCGACAGCATCTGTTTTGACAAGACACTGTAACGTTGCAAACCACTGAGCACGTAGCACATCGTGATATTCGATGACTAGAGATTTGGAATTTACAAACATCTCGTCATATGCACGATATACTTTCATAACTGGATTCTTCATGAGGGTTCTCCTTTCTATTCAAAAAAAGAAATGGACTAACTTTTCAGCTAGTCCATTTCCAAGGTTTATTAGTTGAATGGGAATGCGTCGTTCATATCCCCACCCATGTTTAAATCAGCTGGCGGCATAAACGCGTTATTGTTACGATTCTGATAACCATTATTATTGGAGTACTGGTTATTTCCATACTGATTTCCACCGCGTCCATACGCTGCATTGTTGCCAGACATACGGTTGTTTGCATAAGAACTATATACCGCATTTCCGAAACGGATTGCATGAGAAACAGAGAGTGGTTTTACACCAACGGCATCTAAACACTCAACGAATTTGTCAAGATCTACATAAGTCTCGATCACCGGCTCGGCTTCTCCATTTAAGATGTTAAAGTCTTTTAATACCTCGACCGGACGTAAGGTCATATCTAAGAAATTATTCGGTGTTCCTGTAAAGGTTTCAGATAACTGCCAACCGATACGGATGAACGGATTGGTTCCATTGAATCCTAACGTAAACAGTTTTCGTTCTCCGGTATTGGTACGGATTTTTACAGAAATACTTTTCGGAGTTCCTTCCAGAATGGCTGGTCGGAGTGTCTTTTCATATTCTTTTTTCAAAGCGACGCACTTTTCGTATGTGAGTGATGTACGGATATGGTGTGAAGAATCGTTGTCGTACTGAGACAAACCATTCTCATCTGGTTCTCCAACAGCTCTTGCAAACTCTAAGGACAGGAATCTGTTCCAGCATTTGACAGTAAGCTGTGCTTCCGGAGCATATACGGTAGTAAGTGTTGTGTTGATGTTAGGACCTGCGCCCTGCTGATTGTTGTTGTACGGCATAATCAGTACCTCCTTAAATATAATAATAGATTTTTTATGTATCAGTCAAATAATATAACACTACAAGTTAAAAGTTCTTAATTAATCTTCTGCATCATCATCTGTTAAATCGTCTTCTGCGTCTTCGCCATCTTTAATAATTTTTTTCAGTTTTTTACGGTTATCGTATTTTTTCAAAATGTGATTTCTTAATTTAGATTCCAAAGTATGACGGAAATCTTCATCCACCATTTCGATGTAATCAGCTACAAAGTTTCCGGTGATCTCAAATAGGTCATACTGCTCGCTGACGAATTCCAGTTCCATATTGTCCGGATCGTCCACGTATTTGAAAAATTCATCTACATCCATATCGGTTGAGAGGATTTCTCTTATAACTTTGTCCATGTTTGACAAGATCAAAATGTCTTCCTGGTCATCGATCTGATCTTTGAAGTTTAAAGTCGTAATATCTTTACGATCTTCTAAGTCAGAAGCCAGATCACTCTTGTGTTCAGTAAAGTAGTTGGTTACCAGATTCACAAAGTTCTTTTTGATGTTTGTGATAAAGAAGCGATAGGATAGGTGAATTAATTCCAACGCATCGTCAGTATTCATATCATTTAAGTTGGGATACCCAACTCCTAACTCGCGTTGCATTAAATCATCAAAAAAAGATAGGAAATTGGCAAGATACTCGTCAATTTCATCTTTGGTTTCTTCGTCTTCATACTGGCGGCAGTAATGATACTTCGTGATGAAGGTTTGCACATAATCACGTTTTCGATGTTCAAATGGATCATCAAACTGTGTCTCAATCCCTTGCATTAATAGGGATAACGGTGCATCTGCCAGAAGCTTTTCTGCCTCTACTTCTGTTGGTTCAAAGTCAGGTATATAGTAACTCATGTAAAATACGTCCTCCGTGATTAAACAAATTTTCGACCATCTTTATGGTCAACTTTAATCTTAAGTTCCGTATGGTTTGAATTGCTATCGGCATATACGCCCAAATGGGATTTACAGTTGCAATCAGATCCACAACTACAGTTTGGAAGGCCACAACCGTTATGATTGGAAACATTTCCCTTATTGTCGTCATCAGAGCCCTGCTCATCATCGTAACCAGAGTTCTTATCTGCGGTATAAGTTCCATAGAGTGGGCACTGGGTTAATTCGCATTTGTTCAGTGCGTAACACTTCTGATTCTGAATTGATGCTTCTTGTTGGCATTCGGAGATAACGGGTCTATGAATACCAGGACGAACAAAGGTATCCTGGTGACCGCAATTACAGCATTGTAAGATATACTTATCAATGCATTTTGGATCATCAAACACTGCTGTTAGGGACAGTCCAAGGATGACTGGAATCATTCGTTTATTGACTGATCCACAGATTGGACACTTGTATCTAAAAATTTCACTTTTTCCAAATTCTCTCATAAAGAATCCTCACTTTCTGTTTTTAACGGAACTGATGTCTCATAAGACTCTGAAGATTCCGCATAGTCAATTAGTTTCTTTGCTGCTTTTAACGATGTTGGTGTAAATAAGCAAAGGGGATCGAAACTATGATCCTTAACGTATCGTTTTAGATATTTGATCATGATCTCAAAATGGGAGACATATAATGGTGGTACGGTATCCTGCTTATCAAAGATCAGATGCGCACTATTTTCAATAACTGCATCTAACTTAAATTCAACAACCGCAGTCTGTGCCCACCCTAAAATTGCAGAAGATAAGTCATCCATCTCATCCACATATTTTCCAGGATAGACGATATCGTTTTCTTTGAATGGATAAGGGTGGATTTCATCCCAAGCGGTACGAAGACTGACGATGATGTTATTAAACGTATACCATAATAACGGAGAACGATATAGTGACTCAACCTCAGTACTGATATTCAGAATCCCAGATAGGTTATCCACTTTGGTTTCCACTCTTGTTAAGATCGCAGAACATGCATCCATTCTCCGTTTTAAATATTTTCGTTCAATCCAATTGATTCGATAGGTAGCAACTTTACGAAGTGCCAGTCGTTCTTTTAAGTTCATAATGACTCTCCTTTCTGTCTAATAGGATATTGTCCGAAATAAAACAAAAAAAGAACTCCCTAATGGAAGGAGTTCTTTTTTCTGTGCTACTCACGGTTCTTGATGGCTATGCCCATAGCAAGGCATCCACCAATGAAAGCTGCTACATTGATTACTGCAGTAAGAACCTTACGGGATTTTCTCATATGTGATCACCTCCTTTCAGATTCTATTTATGTGATTAATGGCGACGACGCTGTTTGTTCTTTTTGGATGATTTTTTAGAAGCTTTTGCAGATGCTGCTTTCTGCTTTGCTTCCAGCTGTTTCTGACTCATGAGCATGTTTGTTGCTTTTGTTTTAATGCTCATGATTTCCTCTCGCAGTTCATCTGTCAATTTGTCGTCAGCCAGATAAGGAGTTAACTGAGTTTTGTAAAACTCAGAAGCATCACTCCATTTTTTAGCTCTTATGAGTTCGCCTGCTTCCTGGAGCTTTCTTGCCATTTCCGATGCTCCCGGACTCATAAGTACATGAGCTTTTGATTCGGGTTCAGCAGTAGCGGCAGTCTCGTCAGCCTGCTGAACTGCCTCCTTAATCTTGTCTGACATTGTATATGTCAGAGTATCTTCTGCCTGTGTTTCATCAGAAGATTTTTCTAAGCCCTGATTTTCATGCTTAGATGCAATCACATCTGCTTTATTCTGAGCGGATGTAATTGCTCTGTTAATTTCACTTGATGTATCATCGGTTATTATTACATTAGTGAGATTCAATGACGCCATTGCTTTCACATCTGTACATAACTCGTCAATATCATTGCGGTCTACGCACACATCGATATCTTCAAGTTTACTCGTACAGAACAAACGTACTGCAACATTAATATGTCTATATGCAGTACGTTTTATTGCTTTTGATGGTTTGCTGTCATCGAGGGATGTCATAAACTCATCGATTTTATGCAGCTTTTCGACGAATGTATCTGTTGAAACCATCGTAAAGTGTTTGAACGCCATTGAATTAATTGCGTTTAAGTACGTATTGATTTCATCGATGAGTTTCTCATTAGTAACAGTCTTAGTTTCACCTGTTACCTTGGTGGCATCAACCTGGTTTTCATTTGATACCTGTTTTTTCGCACTACGATTATGCTTTGCCATAATCTCTGGTGTTACTCTTTTTGAAAGAGCATCTGTTGCTTCCTCACGTGCTTTCAATATTGCAGCGCGGTACGCATCTGGATTATAGGTGTTATCAATAATACCGGATGCAAATAACTCGTCGACACAATTGTTGATCCAACAGATGCTTGTGATCGGATCTTTCCCGTTCTTTGTAATATTACAAATTCCGGTGCCGACGAGGTTGCAGGCGTCTACGCAGGCATCCATAAATTTATTACTTTTAGATGTCTCGTCGTACGCAAGGAATGTTGCTTTTGGCTCAGTAATGCCGTTAATGTGTTTTCCAATCGTACGGATAATATATGGCATATTGTTTCGTTCCGGATGCTCACGGTTCGGAAGCAGTGTCAGGATCCTAATAACTGCGTTTACGTTATCAATCGAATCCTGTGATACCTCGGCTTTCAGTGTAACAGTTTCACCATTGTCACTGACAACCGTTGAGTTACCAACCTTTGTTTCATTTGGTGACTCTGTTGTGGAGGTCTTGGTTTCACCCTCTACCTTATCTGCAGTCTGATTTTCACCTGCAGATTTGGAAGCTGGTTTTGCTTCCTTTAATTTGAGGATCTGTTTGGTAAGAGTCAGGTTCTTTTCAACCATACCCAAAGTCTCCTCAAACTTTTCTTTACATAGTTCAGGCTTCTGTGTAAAGTCCATGATATTGCTCGCCTTAAATTCTTTTGTAAGGCGTTTGATGTCGCCATAGGCAACATGATACTCTTCAAGGTCACTAATATTAGTAGAGCCAATGTGAATAATGGCTTTACTAACAAGATCCGTCATTGCAATACAATGCTCTGCAATAACAAATCTGCCGGTGTTTCCAGCATCGTCCATGTCGATCTCATGAAGATATCCACCAACACAGCGAATATAGAATGCAAGATCAACTGATTCTGGTTTGTCATATGGAATCCTTGAAACGGCTTCACCAAGCATTCTTTCGAATTTCATGGTTACTGTTTCTTTGGGTTCTGGTTTCTTAGTTTCTTCTGCTTTAGATTCTTTATCTTCAGCAGGTGCTGCTTCTTTAGGATCTTTAAAAGCATCCCAACAAGTTTCCTTAGTTTCTTCCACTTTTGCTTCTTCAGCTTCTGTGGTTGTTTCATCTACAGTTTCTTCTGTTTTAGCTTCTTCAACTGTAACAGGTGCTTCGTTTGCAGGTTCCTCAGTATCAACTTCATTGAAGCTTTCGACTGTTGCTTCGTTTGTAGTATCTTTTGCATTTTCTGCAGGTGTTTCGTTATCAGTTACGTCGTCAAGACGATTTTCATCTTTGATGTGGAAATGCTTATACGCTTTTGTTCCACCGAAAGCGGCAAGACCAATACCTGCTACAGTGCCGATACCAATAGCTAATCCTTTAAGAAGACCGCCATTGTTGTTTGTTGTTTCAGTTGTTTCTGTAGCTGTTGTGTTTGTAGTTGCGTTTGTGTTTGATTTGGAAGTAAATAACATAATGTCCTCCAACGGCTCTTGGGATCTATTGCCCACCACCGGATCATACAATTTTGGTAATCAAAAGACTACCCAGGAGATCAATTACCTGTGTGGATCTGTTTCAATCCTATTTACTTTTCGGATCAGAGATGAGATATGATATTGGTATTTTATTTCTCTGATTCACGAAAATTATGTATAAATACGTAAAATCACTTTACGGATAATATCTATATACTATTTATGTGGAGGACATAAAAACCGTGGAAACCCCAATAGGAGTCTCCACGGTACAGTAGAACTTAATCTACTTTCTTTCCAAGGCTCTTGATAATCGGGCTCTTGGACTGTTTTAATCTTGCAAACAGAACTTTCATACGTTTGGTTGCTTCAGAACGATATCTCTGACGCATCTGTGCACGATAGAACTTCTTGATCTTACAAGCTTTCTTGTATTTCATGTATGCCGGATCGTTGTGAGCACGGGCACAAGTAATTACAGCGATTTCAAACAGCTGGTTTAATCTTGCTTTCTTACTCATCTTGACAGTTGTTTTATTATAGATTTTAGACTCTGTAAACGCATCGTCATCATCCATTGTGACATCGGCTACAGATTCTTTCAGATCCATAATCAGGCTGTCGTTAAAGAATCCTTCTGTCATACCAACACGAAGATCAGATACAGATTCTACTAAAGCGGTACGTTCTTCTGCGTTCATCTCCCCACGGATTAATGCAGCAGCACCAGCTACCTGCATCAGGTCATCTGCATGCTGTTCTTCATCTGGAGTTAAAGAAACTTCCGGACCTTCTGGAACTGGAGGCTCTTTTAAGGAATGCGCCATGTCGTTTAAGTCGTCGTCTGACATATTCGCGATGTCGTCTGCCATATCTTCCAGGTCATCATCGTCAATATCATCATCGTCTTCTTCATCGTCATCATCCAGGTCATCATCGTCATCGTCGTCGTCAGATTCCATTTTTAACTGTCTCTGTACGTCGTCCATGTCGATACCGGTGTCTTTGTACTCACTGTCGTCATTTTCAGTGATTGCTCCAGACTCTTCAGATGTTTCGGCTTCTGTATCTGCATTTTCTACAACAGGTTCTTCTGTTGCAGGTTCCTCCCCGATAACTGAGTCCATGGCGTTGTTTACCATCTCAGTAATCATATCTTCGAAGGAAGGAGTGTTATTGGAATTATTCATGATTTGTATCCCCTTTCTATTTTCGGTTCTTAAGTAAAATCATTAAAAGAATGTCTGGCAATTAGAAATGGGAACACAGTTTATCTAGCACAAACTCTTAATCTTAAAAGCAAAGGAGTTACAATCATTATGGGGAAACAAGCTACCATAGAAGTTACTCAAGAACCCATGCGTATCAATAAAACGATGATACAAAAAAGTGAGTTCATCAAAGAGTACAAAAAACAAATGCGTCATTCACTAAAACGAATAGATTCTTCGATTACGAAAGAAGAGTTAAATGACGTTTTAGATGATATGATTCTTGACCAGGGGATAAGTCCTGGGGTTGGTCTTGATAACAACTATACCGAAGAATACAGAGAAACTACATTGCTATCGGTACTAGATTGGACCTTTGAACGAAAACCAATTATGGCTGGAAACGGGACATTCTATAAGAATCAATACGAACAAGCCAATCCAGCAAATCACATGTTATTAGGTTTCTTAGGAGACCGTAAAAAAATCAAAAAGAAAATGTTCACTGTAGAAGACGTAACGTCACGATTATACAAAGACCTCGATATCAAACAGCAGAACAAGAAGGTCGGCGCGAACTCCTAAACCATGATGGGAGTGCGTATGGTGACATACGTAGAAAATCTATCCTTTTGCGGGAAGTTCTGGTAAATACTTACTACCAACTCATCGTAGTGATACAGGTGAGGGCGAGACGTAATGGTTAAGGTTCGGTAAAAACGTAAGTATTTGGATAATCCGCAGCGACGTCTCTTGCTAGATAAGAGATCCGCTCAACGACTAGGGAAAGCTAGGGGTAACCCGAAAATAAGGTGGTTGAAATACCACACGAAGCGAGTAGGTCCAATTGTGGACGAAATGTAGGTTTTACACCGAAATGGATAGCTCTCGAGAAATCGAGATGAAGATATAGTCTACACATGATTATGGTGGATCCGGAGCTAAGACAAGTTCGTTCTATTCAACTTGGTCAGGTCCGGCAACAACATTATCCGCGCAATCGGTTATATCGACTACAGAGAACTTATTTGAAGCATTTTTGGCAGACAACTATAATTTCTTAGATTTTGATGAGTTCTGTAACTGGGTGGAACTCGTTATGAATGAATACGAAGCCCACGAAGATGATATCAATCTGGACTTCTTAAAACCAGTCAGTGCAGAAGATTTAGCTGCACGATTCAAAATGAAGATCATCGACCTCAATCCAGAGGAAGAAGAGATGATTGATGTGATGGTTGAGCACTTACCAGAGCAGTTACGACCATACTTCTACTACAAAAATAACATGCTTCGATTCATCGAAGATCATGAGGGTGTACGAAACGAAATTGACAAACTCTATGCAAGTGTAGAAAACTACGATACTATTGAAGTCGATAAACACGGCAATCCAAAAGATCCATATTGGATGGACCAGATTCCAAAGAAGTTTCGCAAGGAATATGGACCTGGTTTAAAACAGCCAAAAGACTGGAATAAGTTTGTCAATCATAAGATGTTCATTGACCCAAACAGTCCACCGGAAGAAATCATGGATTCCTTAAAGGTGTTGACAACTGCAATGATGACCTATGTCTATGTGCCGTATATGGCATTTGATCGAATCTATCGATTAAAGAACTTTAAACGTGATACCGTAACAGTCATCGATACAGACTCTAACATCCTATCACTAGATACCTTAATGCGTTACATGATTGCAACCTATTTCCCAGATGGAAAAGATGCGATGGCTTATGGACGTAGTTACAAATCCAATGTCTATATCGGTGTCAATATGATAACGTACTGGATTACAACAGCGGTTGCCGATATCTTGGAAAGCTATGGCATTCATTCCAATATTCCAGAAGAGCATAGATCTCGTTATGCAATGAAGAATGAGTTTATGTTTGGACTTTTGGTTATTGGTGAAACCAAGAAACGTTACTTAAGTTCCATCTTACTTCGAGAAGGAAATGTCATCAATCCACCAAAGACAGATATCAAGGGATTTGACTTTAAGAAAGCAACCTGTTCAGAATACGCTGAGCAGGTATTTACACGAATCATCAAAGATCATGCTTTAATGAGTGATGAAATTGAACTTCGAGAGATCATTGGTGAAATCTATGCATTCCGTGATGAGATCATTAGATCCATCGAGAACCATGAAAATAAGTTCTTACCAAACGGTAATGCCAAAGAGTTAGCCGGCTATGCAGATCCATCCAGACAGGCATCAGTAAGAGCAGTTGCAGCTTGGAACATCATCAATCCAGATAACTTGATTGAACTTCCAAGCAAAGTCGGAATGCTTAAGATGAACATCTTCAAGCCAGAGGATATCTTGCCACTATCCAAAACACATCCAGAAATATATCATAGGATTTACGATGGAATCTTTAATGATACCACGGGCATGTTTGTAACTAGACAATGGATCGCGGAAGGTGTTACTTACATTAATGATCCAAAAGTTCAAAAATCCAAAGAATGGTGGAAGATGATCCCAAAGGAATATCAATCCAAATTCAAAGATAAATCATACAAAGTTTGGAATAAATGGGTCAAAGAAAAATACGAGGGTCTGATCGATGATACCGGTCATTTTGAGTATAAATCCAAAGGAATGAACGTTTTAGCGATTCCATCCAATGCGGAAATTCCAGATTGGGCAATTCCATATATCGATATGACCACAATGGTGAATAATATCTTAGCTCCGTTTATTCCGGTTTTAAAGATCTTTAAGTACAAGACTTTAGAGGAAGGAAAAACTAGAGGATCTGTCAATCGAAAGACAGAAGGAATTTCTCGTATGGTTAAATTCTGATACTATTGGGCGGAGAGTCTCCGCCCTTTAGCTATATATTATCTAATTGAATATCAAACAAAGGAGGGCTATTATCATGCCAAGAAGAAAAACAACTACAGAGGAAAACTCAACAAAAACACCAGAGGAGTTACAGCCGAAGAGGAAAATTGGTAGACCAAGAAAAACAAAAGCAGAACCAAAGAAGACCGATGAGGAACCAACTAAAATTCCTGATCCAGATCCAGAAAGTTACAAAACAGACAAACGTGTCATTGACTTACATAAAGCATATACCAAAGAAGATGTCGATCGTATGGTAGAAGATGGAGAAACTTCATATAACGAAACCACATATGTGGATGGTATCAACCAGACAGATATGGACTGGCTTCGTGAAAACATCGATCCGAAAAACATCAAGACTCCATCAGAGTATTTCAAGTACATTAAGAATATGAGTTCTGGAATTACTTCTGAGAGTGTCAAAGCGTTGTTCGATGCAACGGCCAATGCGTTAAAAACTTGTGTCATTACTGGTCAGAAGACACTTGGTCAGGCATTGGTAACGAAACTGGAATTATTAACCCGTGAAAGAAATGCAGTTGCTCATGGATACGATCAGGTCGTTAACCGTACAGACTTAGAAGCATGGGTCATTGACATTGCAACGCAGGCAAAAGAAAAGAAAGAACCAAATCCGATTCATATCATCGAACTGAAACGGTATCAGAGAATGATCCCGGATGAAGTCATTGATAAAGTCGACAAAGCACGTAACTACTTTGATATGCTCTATGTCGCTTATACAGACTATACCGGTGAAACCGTTCGTAAGGTCGAAAAAGAGAAACGAGACAAAGACCCAATTCTCTTCGGAGCCTTCTTAGTTCCAAGCGACAACGGTAATATGATCCCATCAGAACATCTGTTCTTCATTGCCGATTGGGTAGATGAGTATTGTGATCTGACCATGGATCAGCTGATTAACTCTTACAGAGACGCAACTGGAAAAGATATCTTGCTGCCGGCAGAAACCTTTACCGAAACCGATATTGATAAATTAAAACAGCAGTTAAAGGAGATGTAATCTATGGATATGGATGCAAAAGTTGACCTGACTGAATCGCGCGACTTTTCCAATCTGTATACCTTCAACGAAAAAGTACCCAAGCCAGTTATTTGCTGGCTTGGTGATTCTTGGTATGATTTAGATTACTTACGTGAACGAAGTAAAGCATGCGCGGAAAACGATAAGCGTCTCATACGAAAGGTTACAAAACCCGAGCAGTTTACGACATATAATTTGTACAACACAATGCGTACATATAGGTCTACCTCATCTTCAATTTCGTTTTCACAAACGTCATCTACCCCAGACGTCGTAATTGATAACGGAACTGCTACATTCACGTTGTCTGGTAGTGCCAACCATTCAATCACAATGTCCAATAACGTCGTATGGGCAATTGGAGATTCACATGAACCGACCATGGTCTATATCAAAGACGACTACAACAAAACTAAATACAATGTGACCTATTATGGAGACTTCCATACAGAAGAAGATCCGGAGGTTAAGAAGCGAGTTATGGCATATTCCGTGTATGATGATTTGTGGGGTCATCATGGAAGACCATTTGATGAAGTTCCGTTATCAAAGATGAAAAGAGACCCAATCCACTATGATCTCTTTCCCTGGAAATCAAACGATGTACATTATTCCGTATATCGGGAAGACGAGAACAACTGGTTGCCTTGGTATGCAAGTGCTTGGAAAATGATCCAACGATGTACGCCGGAAGTCATTCGTCATCACTTCCAAAATCATTGGAATGCGCTAAATTACAACTATGCTGAGATTGAAGCAACGCTTGATATAGTCAACGACATCAATCACTGGGAATACTATGACGAGGATGACCCATTTCCTTGGGATCCTAGAGCGCATACTGTTACAGACGGATCACATCTATTAAAAGAAGAACCAAATATGGAAAATTACAGCGATCGGATTCATGATGTTGCTCCGTGGATGGTTGATATGTTACGAGATACCTGGAGAAATTACATCACACAAAATTTAGTAGACGAATACATGTCTGCACACTGGTATGACTTTACCCTTCCAGCATATCAAGAAAAATGGTTTCATATGGAAGATCCAGATGGAAAGATTCATATTCAGTCAACAGCGCAAAACATTATATCACGTATCAATACCATCACTATCAATCGTAGTGACATTATTGGTTGGGTTTAAAAGAAAAGAACCATGCCCTGGGTATCGGCATGGTTCTTTTTTGTATATCATTCAGGAGAAAAATTATGAACATCCACAATTTGTAGTGATTTTGTTCGGTGGTCTCAAACTATCACGGCATCAAGAAACCGTTACGAGATTGTTACACCTCTACAGTTGTAAGATCTTTTTCGATATATAACGCCTTATCGATGGTATCCTTGATGATATATAGGATGATTGGAATAATTAAGAAAATCTCAATTCCAGCATCCAGATAGATTAATTCATCCATCAGATCCAGTGGGATATCACTGGTTGAAAACTTTTCTTTGCGAATATAATCGATTAGCAGTTGTCCATATTTGGTCTCTGCTGGCATTCCAAGTTTCATTTGCTGAACGAACTCATCACTAAAGATTGCGATCGCAGAATCGTTTAAATATTTTGGATCTGGGATATCAGCAATCTGAATGGAATCGTCTGCATATTTTGCGAAAGCAGTTTCCTTGTTGTTAGAGCCGATAAACATATTGAACTTAAAGTTTCCAAGTCTACGGAGTTCTTTTTTCTCAAAGAACCGATAGATGGATCGTTCATACTTTAAAGCTCGTTTGGAATCATAAAACTGCTGGGTTGGGATCAGTACCATCAGTTGTCCTTTTGGATTAAATAAGCTGTGCTTATTAATGAACTCTACCTGCAGAGGATCATACAAACGATGACATGGACCATCGATTTCTCCTAAGAAGCAATTGTAACGATCGTCATAGAAGACTGCTTTGTATGTCTCCGAGATTTCATCGTATTCTTTTTCCAGATTATGGATCTGCTCTAAAACATCGGAACGTATGATACATTTTTTGTCTGTACCGATGTTTTCTAAAACACAATCGTATTTTTCTACGGTCTGTTTATTTAACCAAGTCGCTTTCTCACGATCTACATACTCTAATCGGAATTGAATCTGATAGTAGTTATCTGTCATGATGTTATCCGAAGATATGGATATAATTCGGAAAATATAAAAGTCATGCAGACTTGGCACCATAAACATGCTGTTTTGTAACGGCACTAACGTGCTATTGATAATCACACCTTCACCGTCATAAGTCCTGTCAAGGCCCTGTTCAGAATCTTCAATCTGTAAGACCATCTGATCTAACCCGTAGATTGGGAAATTTTCAATTCTCTTATACCGAAGTGGTGATGTTTTCCCTAAGAAATCATCTACATGATTGAACCCCTCATCAATCACTGAGGTGTCGTCTGCAATTTGAAAAAATGTCGTAAAGGTCGGTGATTTATCAATGAATCTCGCCATGGGAGAATGGAACTTCTTCTCATATTGAAATAACGAGTCGTTTGCCGCTTTTTGTTCTTGGATTTTGGAGTTTGATAAAAATGTAGCCAAAGTCGTTCCCTCCTTCTTGTTTACTGGTTAACCCACTGTTTTTAGGAAGGGTTCGTATACTTTAAGTAATTTATTCATATATTATTTATATGAAAACATGAATACAAACACAAAGGAGGACCAAAACATGTTTAATTTAAAACAAGCAGAAATCACAAGCATCGTCACAGAAGTTGCTAACGAAGACAAACCAGAACTCGCGTTTGTAGTAACAAATAATCATCCAGCTCTTGAATGGAAAGATTATATGGAGCTTTGCGAGAACGTCGAAAAAGACCATCTCACTTTATTTGGGGATGGCCACTTTGCAGAAGTAACGGAAACACCGTTAGATACCTATCGCAGATGGGATGTTGCACAGTATATGCTCTCATATAGTGAACAAGATTATTTGGTACGGTATGGACTCGCAGATTTATATTCACGATTTGTCAAATCGGTGTATGAGTTTAAACCAGCTGGACAGGTGGTCGTAATCTTTGCGATCGGAAATGAGCGCAACTATCTGACGCAGATATTTCTTGATAACTGTCTTGGCAGTGGATGTAACATCAATAAATCTGCAATAGAATATCTCAATAAGCAGCATGAAGCAGATAATGTGGCGTTTATTCCGATCATTGAAGATCCGGATAAATATGAAGAGAATACTTCCAGACTTTTCGAGTGTATGATGGATTATGGGATGGTACGAGAAATTGAGGATGAATACGCACCAACGGAATTTGTAGTAGTGACAGAATCTTTAAATTACTTTACTGGGCATACACCAGGACCAGAAAAGTTACAGAGGCTTCTTTCAAGAGGAATTCGTTTCATCGAGTATCGATTCGATATGGTATTTGGCTCTGGAATGCCAGTCATCAATCGTACTGCAACATCAGGCATTTTATACTTCCCAATCAGAAATAGATATACATTCGCGTCTCAAGTGGAGTTTCATAATTATTATGTCCCAAGTTCCATTCATAAGACAAACTTCCGATTCTCACAATCCTTATCTAAACCAATTTATGAAATCGTGCCTGCAGAAGAAACTCCGTTTCCAGTAAATACGATGCAATCCATCATCTATGCATTGATTGAACAGAATATGACAGACCCAAAATACAATCGTAGGTATGGATATTCTTTCGTATTTATGTCCACAGAAATCGATGCATTTGAAGAATATCATCCGCAGTTTGAGTTAGATATTCCGTATGGAACTACCATTACACTACCATCAGATATCTCTATGACAGACCTTGAAAATATCTTGAGAAGTCACAAGGAAACACAAACTTACAGATATCTTTTCGTGCATGCATCTAATATTCATACAATCGCTAAAAAGAATGTCGGTGAGCTGTTAAAGATAACAGAACCATGTGGTTTTCATCTGGTTGTAATGAATACGCATCCGAATGAGACAGCTGTATATGAGGATACCAAAAAATTCTTCAAATAACCTGCATTTAACTTACTAAAGGAGGACTAATAACATGATGAAATTTTGGTTACCAATCAGTGATTTTATGACAAAAGATAACTGTTTGGGATATATGAATGGAAGCGGAAGCACATTCATTGCATTAAACGAAGACCACGGCACACATCCAATGCCTACGCTATTAACCGATATTAATGCGTTACTCTCCGTAGTTGATCCAGAAGACATCGGAGAAATTCATTTATTTTCTCTGTGTACCTATCGTGGACGTGAAGATGAGATGATGGCTATGCTAGATCAGATTCTTGAAAGTTCCTATCACCACGTAGATGGAAAATATAAGTCCCACATCATTGACATTGATCCTGATGCAGACCCAGATGAAATCGATAGCTCCATCTGGCAGAGATTGATTCCATGGATTCCGGTAGATGGAACTAGGGCAACCTTAGTATTTACTAACGTCATTTATGGCGATGAAAGTATGAAGCTGACTGATCAGAATCGCAATATTGATGTGACACCGATGGGAAGAACTCTTCAAAAGATCGTTGCGAAGGTACATCAAATGAACGGCAATGCGTTCATCGTCTATAACCAGGAAGTAACCGGAAATGATTCCGGAAAAACCACAATCTGTGTGATCTAATAAGAAGCGCTTCGGCGCTTCTTTTTTTACTTTTTGGCGTAAGCGATATATTATCTTTTTGGTAATCGAAAGACTCAAACAAAGGAGGAATTAAAAATGGGTAAAAAATCTAAACATAAAAAAGAGGACGTCTATGATGCATATGACGATGAACTTTATGAAGAAGATAGTGTTCCTGATCGTCATATAGATGGAGAACTCTCAGATGAAGAACTCTTAGAGTATCCACCAATGACTCTGGTTTATGATTCGTATGAAACTGCGTCAAAAGCAGAACGAAAGAAAGAACGAAAACGTCGGAAAAAGATGTATCATATGACCGATGATGAAATTGATGATATTTATGAAGCTTTGGGTGGAAGAGCTCAGGCTGCAGAATTTGCAAAACAGATTCGTGAATATGTAAAAGAGGTCGATAATTGGTTGATAATAAAAGATGAAACCACGATTGTGATCAATCGTTGTATGGACATTGCGTTACAGGGAGCGGAAGATCTGGCAAAAGGAGTTCCATGGATCTTCCAGTATGATAGCCTGATTGCGTATATGGATCGTTTAGAGGAGTATGGATGTAAATGAAATTATATCTGTACTTTCAGTTATATCCAATCAGTGACGATCTCTCATTTAATGACGATGAGCTCAAAGGGTTGTACGCCTGGACAACCGATAAGGGTATCAAACATACATTCGAATGCACTCGGTATATGGGTGCATTCTTTAAGAAAGTAAAACGTGTGGACATTGATACGCCAGAGTTCAAAAAGTTTGCATATAACAACCGAAATTTGCAGTTGATTACACTACCAGTACAGACAAGAACGAATAAAAATGCAACGATCATTGGGACTTACAAAGAAGACAACTTCATTACAGAATTGGTAGAAATCAGCTCAAACTTCATGGATGAAATATGTAGCTACGTAAAGGTATTAGTTGAGTCTGGGTATCTGACAAAACAAGGGGAAAAAGACCTTAGACTTTTAAGCGATTTCAACGAACTGGCGTATGGATCTGGAATGGATATCTTACACATGTTTTATCACACATTTATCCGTTCCTTTGTAAGTCCAAAAGTCTGGAAACAATTGGATGACAAATACGATTATAATGAAAGCGAGGAATATTAAAAATGGCAGTAAAAAAATCAGACGTAATTAAAAGCTTACTGAACACCACAAAGGAAAAGATCACGCAGATCTTAACCACAAATGAATCTTACGGAGATGCACACTTCCCGGTGTTTCGCGATATGTTGTTGGCATCTCCAGATGGTGAATGCTTTAAAACAAATCCAGATATTAAGTATATCATTGTGAAATTAGATCCGTGGATTGAGGAAGAAGCAGGTAAAGTTCCAGCAATGTATATTTCCGATATGAAGTTCTACGATGAAAACGACACCGAAATGAATGCGGACACGATCGATTTCCATATCACAGATGACTATTACGACGAAGATGATACACCGCACGTGGATGATGCAGATGATATCCGCGTCACTGGAATCAATGCACATTTTCAGGTGACTCCGATTCGCAGTCATGACTTTAAAGATGAACTGATGATGTTATCGCCAGTATTCTTAAGTGTCGGTGGTCCGATCTACTCTGCAATTTCAGAATCTATCATGCACGCAATTGAGTTATTAAATCTCAATCCAAATGATGATACTACGGTTGTTTTGGAATTAGTACTTCCGGATCTTCCATATGTGCATGGAAATGAACCAAATCGTCTGGCAAAAGACATCGTAGCATTAGCAGAATCCTTGGCATACAAATTCTTAGATTTACAGGATCATGGTCTGGATATTCATACCTCTGTGATCTGGATTCGTAATGTCAATACTTGTGCAAGCATTAATTCCTATGTGAGTAAGAAAGGAAAAAAGAAAAACAAGAAAAAATCCAAGTGATACATTATCTCTTTGGATATTAATAAAACCATTTAAGGAGGACTCATTATGGGTAAGAAACAAAAAAAGAAATCAATGGCAGAAAACATCCTCGACATCTTAAACATCGGGGAACAGCTCTTGCGTACCGGAGAGATTCGTATGAATCGCAAGGTTGTAATCAATATGGATGACCTTACAAAACCATCCATTGATAAGACCATTGGAGCTAGAATCGATTGTCTGGAAGACAAATCAGATGTTGCATTAGATAAAGAAGCTATTCTGGATGTCAGTGCAACTAATACAGATCTGATGCAGCATTATCATCTCTGGTCTAAAATCGGAAAAGGTGTGAATGCTAGTCTCGATAAAACCAAAATAGATCCATTTCCATGGAATTCCACAATCGTAGTCATGCTGCCACATAAGAAAGCGTGCAGTGCGTTTTCCATTTACGATTCCAGTCCACTTGGTAGACTGATGCGTAATTCCAACTTACCGTTAGTTATGAGAGCGATCGGCAACCGCTGGAGAGGTCTGATCGAAGAAAACGAGGGATCCGACTGCATTTTGTATGTTCCAGATCTGGTATACTTCGATGGAAGCAACGTGATGAATACAGACGTCCGTTTCAATTTATTAGTGTATGTAACACGTAAGAAACGTTACATCTATGAAGAATCTGAAGCGGAAACAAAAGCAACTCCACAGAAAGAAATGATTCACAACTTGCTGACCTCTGCAGTGAAACTGGGAATTAAAGATATCATGATCAATCCAGTAGATCATCCACTTCTGCAGGCAGATGGATATGCAACCGTTGATGCATGGCATGAAGAAGAGAGCGATCCAACCGTTCGTTGCAATATCGAACGTATTCAGTATTGCATTCCAAATGAGGATGACTATATTATCTTCTGGAGAAGTCGCAGATAGTTAGAATACCTGAGAATAGAACCCGTACGCAAGTATTGGGTTCTATTTTTTCAGGCACACTGACTTAAGCGAACTTGAAAGGAGATTTATTATCATGATTACCGAGGATGTAGAAGAAAGAGAATCACAGGGTAAACAAACGGTACATAAGCTAATGAAAGCAAGATCGAGAAGTTCTTGGAACTTCGAAGCATCTTATAACTCCGATTACGGAATTGACGACGGTCACGACGTCCCATATATTCATAATCGTTATGAGTTGCGTGAACTCTTGTCACCGTTATACATCATTGAGGATTATCTGGTAGATTACGACACCTATGATAACTTCTTCAACAAGATCTACAATATCGTGAAAGGTTGTTATACCATTCAGGTATGTAGAGAATACCCGGTAAAATTCAAATTTTATAGAACGGATAAAGAAACACACACCGCTCAATTACGGTGTTTTCTCTTAGATTTAATGGCATGGCGACCATTTGTAGAATTATATGGAATCCATGTCTTAGATGAGACATTCATTATGGATCCGGAGAAAGATATTCCAAAACTGGAGGACTTCCAGAATAATAAGATTATCTTACCACTTCGTGATCATCATGTAAAATCAACAACTGTCAACTATGCAACTTCAGAAGTTGGTCACTTATTTCGTAGTATCAGTTTGAACTTCTCAGACATTATGGGATTAAGCTTTGGAACCGCAGACTTCCTGGAGATGTACAATGACAATGAAACCATACGCGGTTTGATGGATACCACTTTTGATGACCTATCACAACCACATGAAATTGAACAACGACTGGATCAATCTCGTGAAAAGTTAATTCAGACATTGGAAGGACAAAAAGAGAATACCATCGGTATCATCTTACGTTCCGGTACTGGTATCAAACACAAACAGCTTTCCGAGTTTATGATCGCCGAGGGATTAAAACCATCTCTGGAGGGAAATACGATTCCGATCCCAATTCAGACATCTACCATCAAGGGTGGTCTTGATCGTCCAGCATATTTGTACATTGACGGTACAGGTGCTCGTAAATCTATGGTTACCAACAAGCGAGTTATGGGTAATGCCGGTTACTTTGGTAAATCTTTAACACTGCTTGCACGTACCTTATCTATGAGTAAGACGGTTGCAGACTGTGGATCCAAACATCTGATTCCTTATGAAATCAAAACTAAGAAGCACTTACAGAAACTAAATGGAAAATACTACAAGTTTAGTTTGGATGATCCGGACTATCAGGTATTGGACGCTAATAAGGATACCAACTTGATTGGACAAACTCTTTGGTTTCGATCTGTTATTACTTGCCGCTTAAAGAATGAAGTGTGTCCAAGATGTATTGGTTTAACTGCCAACATCAATGAGGATATCGCCGACGGTATTGCAGCATTCCAGACAGAGGAAACTACTAAGGTTATTAACCAGAACGTGTTGTCTACGAAACACCTGTTAACAACTAATTCCGAAGAGATCATCTTTAGTGAGGGATTTTCTGACTTCTTTACTTTGATCAACTCAGAGATTTATCCAATCGTAAATAACAACCCCGTCTATGGTGACGACATTAACAATTACGGAATCTATATCAGCAAGAAAGACTTAACAAAGATTTCAGAGCTTGACGACGATTCCTTATATAATACAGAGATTGATACTGGTCGACTTTATATCCGTGATTTAACTGGAAAAGAGCCAGATAAGCTCATCTGTACCTTAAACAAAGACGGAGAGCCTGAGAATACAGAAATCTTCGTAACGAAAGAAGCATCTGACATCTTAAAGAAAAACAAGAACGTGATTCCATTCTCAGAAGTCGATGACAACGTAAAGATCTTTGAGGTTGCCATTCAGAACAACGAGCTGACAAAACCGTTGTATGATATGATGAACCTCATCAATAAGAAAGCACAGATTGATAACGAAACGATGGCAAGTATGGCACAGAAATTACTTGACCTGTTAATCAGTGCTGGTATCGGAGCCACTGCTACTTCATCCGAGATGATCATCAACCGTATGATCCGTAGTATGACAGATGTATACAAGCGTCCAGACTTAGATGAAGTCGTGGAAGATGCGAACGGAAATCTGGTACCAGTGGATCCACCACAGATCATTACGGCTCGTCAGGCGTTAGAGAAGAACATATCCCCATACATTGGACTTTCCTACCAGAACATCAAACGACAAATGATCTCTGATGATTTGTATACGAAACGTAACGAACCATCTTATGTCGATCCGTTGTTTGATGAGAAAGTCCCAATGGATAAACTCAAAGAATACGATCGTTTAATTGATCAGAACTATAGAAGAGCGTGCCAGGAAGACAGACGAAGACTCTACGAAGAGACATTTTACAACAAAGCCTATGTGAAGTCATTCTTGGAAGAGTTTGACAAACACGAAAAACACTAATTATTTTGAGGTGAATCCGTATTGGGGTTCACCTCATCTATTACGAAAGGAGAATATTATGGATATTTATACACGTATTTTAGAAGCACGAGCATCTTTAAAAACAATTGATCGCCCAACAAAACCGGTTGGGACTTTATTAAAAGAATTGATCGACGAGAAAGGAATGGACATTTATTCATTAAGCTGTAAATCTGGGGTTAGTAATGCACAAATTTCTTGTATCTTACTATATAAAGTAGAACAACCAAAACTTGAAACGATGGTTGCACTTTGTATCGGCCTTGGATTAACTTATGAAGAATCCATGATCTTTTTCAGAAATGCTGGGTATTATGATTTTGAAAATGAACATCTATTCCACAACGATATCGTCTTATATACGATGATCTTAAGAACACCAGGAATCGATTTGGTACATGCAAATATTTTGTTAATCCTCGGAATGTATGAACTTATTGATCATGAGAATAGTATTAGCTGGATGCCTTCATTATTGCCTTCATCTTCAACTGCAGTGTATGATATTAGTAGAAAGTATCCACAAGTATCCCCATCTAGCATTAAAGCATTACTTGAACGGAATGTATATTCCAATTCCGATGAAATTCGTGATACAATAGAAAAGCTTGAAGCTATCGTAACTGAATGGGAGAAATCAAATAAGTAGCGGGGAGACTGATTATGAACGAAATTTCGAATGACATTTGTAACAACTTTGTGGAAGCAGATATCTTGAAATATATGAATTGCAAACATCCGACATTTGGACAGGCACTTTGGAAGATTCTCGATTGGAAAGAAATGAGTGTAAAAGACTTGTCCGAAAAGTGTTATTTGAGTACTGGACAGATCTATCGTTATTTACGCGATGAAATTCGATTTATACAAATCGAAACAGTGATATCTTTTTGTGTGGGACTAGATGTGTCACCAAGCATATCTAAAGTATTAATTGACCTTGCTGACTGTGGGAACGCATTTGATAAGTCCCGTCTTAGTTATATTTATAAATTCATTATTAAACATGCCAGAGAATGGACATTGGATGATGTGAATGAATACATCGATACACTCAATGAAGCATCTGGAATAAGATGGTTGGAATATTATCCAAATAAGAAGAGTTATTAAAGACATTTAAAAACCGTACAGGAGGGATAAGAAATGAAAAGTTTAAAGATAGTTGTAGATGAATGGTTAGGATCTTTAACAGAGGAAGAATTTCATGAACTGTTTGGTCCTGACGTCGTCACTGATTCAAATGGTATGGAGTTAATTGCCCACCGTAAATTGAAAACTGACAGTCTTTATGGAATCTATGCTAAAGGTATTCCAGACAAGCCAGCACCGACAATCACCTTTGGTCCGCGTGGAAATGATTCACATTGGGCCGTTAATGGACGCCCAACAATGGATGCAATAGCTGGTGCTGCATTTGCAAATCAGTTATTATTTGCGATGTGTCGAGACAAAGACCTGGTTAAATCCATTCGTGAAGTAACGAAAGAGCATCCGATCTTTGATGTAACACAAGGTCAACTTAGTACCGTAAATGAAAGAAACGTGGCAACCGTTGCATTCCATATTTGTCACTTTATTGATCCATCTATCTTATGTATCGTGCCAATACAGATTATGGTATTATTCATGACTTATTATTTTGGATATACGGATAACCTGAAAGCATATGTACATTACGATTTCCGTAAATATATGAATCTCAACGATATCGTGCCTCGTCCATTCGTGGCAACCGAAGATAAGGTTGAAGCTCCGAACTTCTTAAATGACCGAACTATGCAGTTTCGTTGTGATAAGGCTGGCTCATCCGTTCCGGACTATAAAAACATGTACAGTCACGAGTATCTTGGTAATAAAATCAGTAAATTACAAAATGATTGCTGGTATGATTTTATATACGTACATCCATTAACTTTACTGATAAATATCGTAACTGGATGTTGTAATTATTACTATTTCAATTATGGCTGGGACTATACAAGACCATCCATGGAACTGTTATTATCCTATTCTATGGAAGAACCAGACATGGATAATACCCTTAATTATATCGTAGATTCAAAAGTGTGGGAAGCACGAAAGAAACTGGGATTATCTGGAAAAGAGCCAAAACCATCACGTAAGCATGAACCAATTCCAGAAGAATTTGCATTTATGAAACCAGAACTTATTATCAGTTGTGCAGACAGCATGTTGCATATACCAAGAGGATTTGTTGATCGGTGTTTCGATCTGTTTCGATCATTCAATGAATTAGTGAGGTGTTACCGAACATATGCGGATTACCTCTTATTTGATCATATGATCGTTAGAGATCCACGAGAAGTTCATCAGTTCTTTATAGCTGAGCTGTATTCAGTAACAATGAGACCACAAAGAAGTTCTTATGATATTTCTATATACACCCTAATACCAAATTCCATATATGGACGTCTTCATTCCGGGTATGATTACGGGTTTTTAACTACATTACTTCGAGATCGCGCGAAACTGAATCCATTGAACGACATGATGTTAACATATGCTAAACAACGGAAAGCGAGAGGATTAAAACATGCAATCACATGGCCAGATTAATGAACATGAAAAAGCTCTTAGATTCTTATGGATCACTGCATTTATTATGCTTGTAATTATCACTGTCTCTGCAATGTGGTTTGCCCATATCATGGAGACACGAGAGAATCAAGAAACCAAAGAAGTAACAACACCGGTAAGTTTAGGGCGCGAGTTGGTGGCGCCCTTAACACCACCGACAACAACCCCTACACCAACCCCAAGAACCGACTATCTTTCTTTTTTTATGAACCAGTCGCCTGTTAGTCGTGCGGAGCGAGACAACAACTTTGAGATGGATGTCTATTTTCCAGATACACGTACCTCTGACGAAGTCGCTTGTGCGCAGGCATTATTACAGTATGCTGGTTTCTATATCGACACGGAAGAGTTCATTTCCGAGTATGTCGTAACTGGTGAATTAGAAACAAAAAATGATGGACAATTATATGGGGATCATCCAATCGACGCATTCACCGGGGATCCAAGATCGGATACCGGAACCAACGGAGGTTATGTCGATGTGATGATGAACGCCGTGAGTCGATTCTTACGTGAGTACGATGCTTCCTATACGGTATTGAACTTAAAGAATCAATCCATTGAGCAGTTGGACGATTTAATCTTAGGTCGTAACGTTCCAGTATGCATTTGGACAACGCTCGGGAAATACGAAGATGCGCAGGGGGATTCTTGGCACACGACAGAGGCTGGGGAACTTTTTACGTGGGATACCCGAACAAAATGCATGATCTTAACTGGATATGACGGAGATTATGAAATCGTTGGTGACCCAACTGAAGGAGCCACTGAAGAATATGCGACTCACGTGATATCCTCAAATTATGATAGCTTAAATCGAATGGCATATGCAATTGTCCCAAAAGAAGATGGGAATAATACACCCATTCAGCGAGCAATCAATAATAAGGCTATCTTTTCATATTCTGGTGATGTCATCGACTATCATCAGATGTATGGGTATTAAAGAAGGACTGAGATAATTCTCAGTCCTTCTTCTTATTTCTTCGTTAATTTGATTTTGACGACGTTAGCCATCACAGAGATTTCTCCATCACAAGAAGAATCTTCAAGTTCTTTAAGAATCTTAGTTGCAGATTTTTCGATGTCGTCTGCACCTTTAATGGTGATGGTATGTACATGGATGGTCAACTTGCCATCGGATTTTTCTTTGTATTCCAATCTGGAGATATCGTCCACGGAATCTTTTAGGAGATGAAAGATCATTAAGAATTCATCATAATGTGTACACATCAGATCTTCTAATTCTTCGATCTTCCCATTGCTGATTGATTCCGCAAAGGACGGTAAAGTCGATTTCATTTTTTTCATGTTGGTACCCCTTGCTTGGTTTTTGAGGTTTCTCACCTAACGTACGCGAAACGCAGGATCTTTTTAATGTCCTTTTTCCATCTGTTTTTGTTCTTCAAGCATTCGTTTGGAACGAGCTTCTACAAGCTCCATCAGGCGCTTGTAGCTCATTTCATACATAATTTCATGCAGCGTCAGCTGTCCTTTGAAAAAAGTCAACCAGATGTCTACATTGGACGCCATTTCGACACATCGACGGTTGTATTCTGCAGCGTTTCGCGGGCAAGAAAAAGCAGGTTAGAAACGTCAAGCGGAACCAGTCTGGTCTTTGCACCACAGTTCGGGCATACCACGTTTTCGACACCGATAAACGGCTCGGATTTATAACGAATATCATCAGCTAAAGAAGTAACGAGTTTTACTTCTTCAGGCTGTAAGCTGTTTAATACATCTAAGACGTCTTTCAAGTCTTCGTATTTATCATAGCTTCCAGATCCGTCTGGTACCAGAATTTCTCTGACATACAGACAAGTGGAAAGGTAATTTAAGGATTCACGGTTCGGGTTCTCACCAAAGAGTCTTCTAAACTCAGTTGGATCATTAACCGGAATCAGTTTGTACAGATAATCGTACAGGGTTACAACACCAATACCAACTACGTATCCGCTAAATGGAAGCTGGATATAAGTAAGGTTATTTACTGGTGCTTCTTTTGCAAGTCTCTCGTAATCATATGGAGATGCAGAGATCAGTTCTTTGTAACGTGTTAACCAAGCATCCGGACAATGGTTGAACTGAATGATGGATCTTGTGTTGAACTGATGCTCAAATTCACTGCCGCAGCTCTTGTTTCCACATGTTAAGGTAATACCCTGCATTTCTGGGAATGTGGATACATACAGTGCATAAAGTCCCATATTGAAATCATTGAATGCAAAATGCTTCATGAAATCATCAATGTCTTTAAATGGCTGACAAGAGAGATTCTTCAACTTGTTGTAAAACACGCTGATCTGTTTTCTAACATTGTTAAATCCGATCATATCCGGATCCAGACAAATGTCACGCATCTCACCGTAACTCATACCAGAAACCTGTCCATGGAATCCGGAAAGTGGGAATGCTACTGATGTATGAGAATCAGAAAGCTGATGCTCTACTGCAGTTGCCTGGAAGGTTTTCTTTGGTGCATCTGGGCTATTGACGTTGATCTTGATGGATGCAATGTCAAATTTCTTTGTGGATGTAAGAAGAATCTGATCGGATTCATAGATGGTTTTCTTTTCATCTGAGGAAAACTCGATCGGTTTCTTTCCATATCCAGTTTTGTCAATTAAGATCTGAACAAGTTTTTTCTCTTCTTCGATCTTATCAGCCGGCTCTTCGAAAGTATCATCTTCCAGCTGCTTTGTAATGGTTCCGTCCGCTTTCGCTTTCATAACCTCTTCTGGTTTCTTACCAAGAGAGTACAGTGCTTCTGTCTGCGGATCATATTCTCCATATTCTGCAGTACGAATGATGAAGTACTGCGGTGGATCATTAACCTCGTTTCCAAGATTGTCTGTATCCTTCATATCCCAGTACGGCTTTCCGTCTGCGTCGTATTTTAAGCTCTCTAACTCATAATCGACACGTGCGTATTCTGCTGGGTTCTGTGGTCTACGAATCAGAACAACCGCTTTACGGTTGATTAATTTCTGATCCTCTTCGTTCATACGTTCCTTGATTCCCTCTTCACGTTCGATGGAATCAATTGGGTTACGGAGTTTCTTCTCTTCTTCCTCCGCTTTGTAGGTGTCTTTATTGATCACCATTCCATGACCTTCAGCCTGCTGTTTCTCTAACATCTGATCCAGAGGACTCTTTTCCTGCTGTACAGGTGCTGAAGTTGGTGTTTCTTTTGCAGCGGTTTCTTCTTTATCTGCTTTGGCGTTAACCATATAGGATGAGAGATCCATACCGGTATTTAAGCCACCGTTTTCGTTCATGTTTTCTGCCATGTGTGATTCTCCTTTTAAGCTAAATTTCTTGTTCCTTATCGTTGATGACGAAGTTGAACTGCATCTCGCCGTTTTCCAAGACAGTTACTCCTAAGACCAACTGGGCATCTGAGGTATTATGAATCGTTGGGAGAATGAATACCAGTAGAGGTCTTCCATTCCACTGATCCACTTGAACATCAATGTCACCAGATTCTACCAGTGGTAGAAACTCGGAGCACTGCATTGCCATTTCTACTTTGATTGCGTTCGTATCAATGCCGTCTTCAAACTCATAAAGATATTGCTGAATATACATCCCAAGTCCTGGTTGGGATGGATAGAAGCCAGGTTTGCCAAATAATAACAAAAGTAAATCTCTTACGATAGATTCATCGGACGTATAGAGCTTTACCTCGTCAAAATCATTTAGGGCAAACGATGGGTTCTGTTGTTCCAAAGTGTCACTCATAGTTTGACCCCCTTTATGGGTTTTAAGGAAATGTGGTAGTGCCGAAATCTAAAATAATACCCGTAAAGTAGTTTTGAATACTAATATATCATTTCCGTGAATCAGAGAAATCATATAGATAATCCGTCCAATAAACTCTGATCAGAAAAGTCCATAGCTTTGAAAGAAAAGCGAAGGGTCAAATGATTTCCCATAACCTTTTGGTTATAAAATGTATGATCCGGCTGACGGAAGTCGTTAAGAAAGAAATATTATGACAATTATATCTAACCTTATAGCAAGAATCGACACTACGACAATGGATACAACAGTGGATGGCGTTGTGAAAATGGTCAATTCCATGATTGCATATGGTACATTAAACAACGCTGATGACGCTGTCGATTTCTTCAACATCATTGACAACAAAGTACCAGTTCGAATCAAAATTGCAATAGTTGCATGGATGATGTCTGCACACTTTGTGCATATAGACGATTCCATATTTGACGACGACGGCATCTTTGTTGTTGACACAGCAACCGTTAGACGAAACACTAAAGCCGCAAAGAAGGCTTTACATAACAGGACAATTCACCTGCATCTGGTTAATCCAGATCTGGTGACAAGATCCAAACACAATTTCTTCGGTCACCCGGTTACAACTATGATTGTAACTCGTGGCGGCCGCTAGAATCTTATTAACTGAAGCGGACTTTACATCCGCTTCTTTTTTGTCTTCCGGACTGAAAACAGTGGTATAAGCGGAAACATTTAGGAGGTGTAACATTTATGCCTAGAACCAAAAAAATGAAGTGTCCGTTTTGTGACCACATTGCTCAAGATGGACAGCACTTAATCACACATATTGATCGCAAACATGCCGATCTGGTTCCAACAGATATGGTCACTGATCAATATGTGTATTTTTTACGTACCGGTAAGAACGCTGGTCGTTGTGTGATTTGTGGTAACCCAACTGGTTGGAACGAAGCCACTGGAAAATATAAGCGATTCTGTGAGAATCCTGCTTGTAAGGAAAAATACCGTGAGACTTTTAAGAAACGTATGATCAACCGATATGGAAAGACCACCCTCTTAAACGACCCAGAGCAACAAAAAATAATGCTTGCGAATCGATCCATCAGTGGAGAATACACTTGGTCGGACCATATACACAAGTTCCCCTATACTGGTACATATGAACTTGATTTCCTGAAGTTTATGGATGAGTGTATGGAAATGGACCCAAATGATTTAATGGCTCCATCTCCTCATACGTACTACTATATCTACAACGGAGAAAAGCATTTCTATATCCCGGATTTTTTTATCCCATCTTTGGGATTGGAATTGGAAATCAAGACACATGAAAATATGCATCATAAGATCCAAGCGGTTGATGCAGTCAAAGAGAAACTCAAAGACCAAGTAATGGCTGGTAACAAGAATACCTTTGATTACTTAAAGATCGTTGATAAGAACTATATGTCCTTACTGGACTACTTACAAAAAGCAAAAGACCGCGCACTTGAACCGGAAGAGGACCGAAAAAAGATTGTTATGAGTTATTAGAATACCCGTAACGTTTCTCTAAGAGGTGAGATATCCAAAAAAATACGGGGAAGACAAGCTTCCCCATACTTTCGAGACTAAACTCGTACAGCAAATGCTGCTGAGCCTGTCTCTGCGTTGTGTTCTCTAAGATACGCGTTATACGCATCTACACCACGCTCGCGGGCTTTAGCAAGTTCAATGACTTTTCGAGCCCAGTCTTTATCACCACGGTGTGGCATGACAACACTTCGTGTGACGATATTCATGGCTGAATTATTCATATATCTCACCTCCTTTATGTATGATATCACACATATGATATATAACTATAAAAGGAGTATTTTACATATGAATACAACTAATATACTTGCAACGCGGTATTCTACAGATCATATAAACGTGGAACGTGGAATGGATATGTTAAACCATTACCCGAATTTCCCGGAGAGTGAACGTAGAACACCCGTTGCAATTTCTTTTTATCATGAAGTCTTACAGAAATGGATTGACAAAGGAAGCCGTCCGATTGTCTACAATAAATACTGTGATGACTTCGAAATGGAACTTGGAATTGACAAGTTCGTACAACATACAGATGTGTTAGCCGATGTGACGTTATGGAAAGAATACGTCATGTTAAAAGATGAGATCCAGAAAAGTTGTTTGGATCATCCAAGATATCCAGATGTTCGTCAGACTGGGGAACGTTTGATGCAGGCTATGGAATGTGTCACGATTGATCCACATGATTGTGAAACCGTTTGGGGCTTGATTTGTGATATGCATGCATATCCAAGTCCACGTGGAACAGCAACCGGTGAGTATCTGGAGTTCTTAAAAGACTTCAGAAAAGACATTACGAATACCATTTTTGAGAAGTTACTTCCATATAAGTTTCATACCGCTGGATGGAGTGATGTTGCCATTGATGGTGTTGTTGGCAGTTACTTAGAGATGCTGATTCAGATGTTCTTTACAGAAGTTCAGACCATGCGTGGATGTAATATGCGTAACATTGGCCACTTCATGAAAACGATAGAAAGCATCATCTACTTATTCATGAAAGCGATCCATAAACGAAACGATGATATCATGGATCGGGATATGCGACCGTTCACTACGTATATCGAAGATATGTGTAATATTCATGTCACCAGTCAGATCCGGACTGATATTTACCGTATGGTAGAAACCAAGCCAGATTACTTTGCAATCTTAGATCAATTACATCCAAATTCGGCGTTCTTGAAAGCAATGCCAATGACGGATGAGTTTAATCGTTATAGAGATCATATCTCTAATAAGAGCATCGATGTTGAGTGGAATGGATGGATTATTACTGGAAATGGATACTTCTCTGACCAGAAACTGATGACCAGAGACGGTGCTAGAACTCAGATCAATTCCGATTTTATGTATGCGATTGAGAAAATTGACAGTGATCTGATTCGTCAATATATGAATACAAGTGGAGTTAACTTCCAGATCGAACCAGAAGCATTGATGTTCTTAAAATCGGAAAAAGAAGTGGATCTTTGTAAGATGATTAAACCAGCGGTTGATGGTTACAGCGGTGAAGAAATTCGTTATGCTGTATACGTACCGGGACTTGGAATCTTTGTCTTATTCCAAGTAAATGAGAGCAAAGATGTCTTTGGAATTGGAATTGCAGAAACGAAAAACCAGGATCGACAGATTATCCAGTTTGGATATGACAAGTCGGATAACTACTATCATTTTATCTTTGGAGGTGAAGACTGATGGCTACCATGACTCCAGCAAAACGAAAAGAAATGCAGGATGCAATCTTTAAGTTTTTTAAGATGATTGACCCTTCCGGTATGAATGAGAAGTTCTACCGGGATCGGTTCGAAGGGATGAGTGACGCAGAGTTTGGAAGATGGTTTAAAGGATTCTTTGCAGATCCGAAAGCCTATTTACAATTACATACCGTAGACTATGATGCTCCAATTAATATGGATGCGTTAAATAAAACCAGCAAGGCGTTTAATATCCCATTATTTGAGTATATCTATTTACCGAATATTACGATGGATAAAGAAAACATTGTAAGAACGCCGTTACCGGTTCCTAGCATCTTCTTAAATATTAAGCGTACCCAACAGACCGTTATGCATAAAAACGGCCTTAGTACCAATATTCATACCAGGTCTCCAATCACGAACCAGTTAGTCGGAGATGACAAGAATGGTCGAAGCTCTGACCTTGAAAATACTATGCTGATCAGTATGGGATTAACGAACTGCTTAAGAGAGTTAAATGGTCCGAGATCTGATGATATGGTCATGAAGAACCAGATGCAGCGAGACATTAGTACTAAAGGTTACTACCGAATCGATGAAAGCGAGAGCAACGTAGAAAATAAGACAACGTTGAATACCGTTAACGTATACTTATTGTCGATGGGCTTAAGCAGTGATTTGGTAACCACTGGTCTGATGACCAAAAATACACTGAAAGGTGAGATTTAGAAAGGAGACACAATTGAAGATATTAGACTTTTTCAGAAAGAAAGGCACCGAAGAAGATTCAAACCAAGAGACTAATACAGAATCTTCTCTTTCTCCTATTATCTACGAGCAAGAAAAGATTGACGAAATGCTACAGAATCCAGGATTCGAAGTTTACAAACCATTTCTTCGGGTTCACCGTGATGAACTTGCAAAACTGTGGGCGGAACAATTTGAGTTAACACATCAAATTCCAATCTATGATTGGCGATATGAGATAGTAAGAACTGCATATTACCGAGGCATCATATCAATTTTGATTCACAACATCAATCTGTATATCCGGGCACAAAAGAAAGAACCTATCAATTTTGGGAGTTTGGAACTGTTTCTCTTAGAGGTTCTTGCAGCTGAACTTAAAATTACTAACGTTCCAGTTGTTATTGATGAATCTGAGATCGAAAACATGATGGAATGCAACGATATGCGAATCTTATATAGAAACTTTATGGAAGCACGCAATCATTGGATTAAAACAGATTATGAAGTTATTATCGATCTGATTTACAAATGCTATAGAGATCGTGCTCCATATGGAAGATTTTATCGAAAAACAAATATTGATGAAATTAGGAATCTCGTAAATGATCCAGAATTTCCAGATGGATATACAGAGTTTGCATTATATAATGATCATCTATTATATACCACTTGGAAAGATTTCCGTAATCAAGTAGACCCAGATATAGCACTTTCAAAATATGTCGAATTAGTGTATGACATTGTTGTTTGGACACATGTATGTCGAATGGACAGCAAACACAAGGAATCCCGCAGCACAAATGGATTAATACGTTATGCATACAATCATGCATTGATAGATGCATGTTTAAAAGAGCATGTCTGCTGGTTTCCATCAGAAGAACAAACCAAAAATATTATAGAGCGTATGCCGGAGAAAATTGATGAAATGAACACTATATCAGAAGTTGAAAAACCATTTGGCGAGGAATTGCCGGAATCTGCAAGAAAAACACCTGCAAAATCAAAGAAGAAAGAACTACCACCGAACGAACAGGCTCAATTCAATGATTTGTTGATTGACATTTTCATTGATGAAGATCATCCATTTATTAAGTTGTATTATAATGAACTCTTAACTATATACTGCCTCGGGCGTGTAGCTATCGATGGTGTTATTATTGAAGAGTGTACGCGCGGTGCAGTTAGTTGTATGATGAAAGCATTCGTAACGGAGACATTACGCGATTACCATGATGGTTATTTAATACCATCAAACATCCGACATGTTGCATTTAAATCAGGTACAACGTTACAACAAGCTATATTTTCTGATATGGATGCTTGGGATATTACCTTAAATATTTCATTGATCTTATTAGTTGAAAGTAAGACTATAACAACAGATAAAAACCTCGATGATCCAGATGTTCAAACAAAACATATACTTGCAGGTGTTAGAGCTTATATGTGTGGCAGATATACGGATCATGGAATTACTACGGTTGAAGAATATAACGCTTACAAAGAAACAGGGAAATATCCATCAAAAGATAAAAACGAATTACCAGATGAGTGGAATCCTGTGGAAAAAAGCTGGGATGAATTCAGAAATACGGGACTGGTACAAATCACCAATCAATTCTTACATATCTTTGGTTGGGCACTTACCTATGCCAAAGATGGAGATGAGTTGAGAGTCTTTCCAGCACGTGTTCGTTATCGAGGATTTGACGAAGGATCTCAAACAAGAGCATACGAGAAACTTCAGAAATATATGATTGAAAATGCAGAAACCTTATATAAAGAGTCTGATTACGAAGACGAGGAAAACTAAATGAACAAACGAATCGAAAAGAAACATATGAAAATGAAACTTTTAAATCAGTCTATAGTAGCGCCAACGATGACAGAGTATTACAGATTGAAAGAGATTTGTCCGGTTGAGGTTTGTTCACCTATGGGGATTGATGCCGCCGTACGATATTTCTTGCGTTACAACTTTAGATTTACGAAGCGAAAACGTGCAATTGCAAAATATATGATTGCACACAATACCGATCCAGGAATTCAGCATCCGTATCTCAACTATGGAGAAACCTGCATGGCATATAGCTTGTACCATATGTCGATGTGCGAACGATATGATGCTTTAGTGCCACCACTGTTTCTACCGGCATAGGAGTAATATATGAATAAACGAATTCGTCGAAAGAAAATCAAAGAAAAGCGTAGGCAATATATCAAAAGTGTTGGACTATATCCTATGAGTACTGAAGCTTTGAGCGTTTACGCGATGACTGGGTTTAAAGACTGGTTGCCATTTTACGAAGTTAAACATAGAAGATTCCGTGCATGTGTAAATGGAACCATGAAGATACAGCGGAAAATAAACCGTTTGTTTAAGTTAACAAAAACAAAAATTGCGGATATGTATTAATAAAAATAAAGGACTACGACGTTCCTGTCGTAGTCCTTTATTTTTATTTGGTTTCTTCTTCTGTTGCAGAATCAGCATCGGTAAGCAGCATTAGATAATCGACATTAGCTTCGATATCTGTAATACGGTCTTCAATTGTTTTTGGTTTCTCTTCCGTACCATCACTATGCATAGATTCACACATCTTTTTCGCATTCTCTTCATATGAGAGATTTGGATATGGGATGTATGGTTCTGGCTGTGAAATGCTTGGATATTTCGCATTTTCTCCAAAATAGATATCGAACCCATTATCGTTGATAGCATACCAAAGTTCTGTACCATCTTTTTTATGGTAACCGCTATTAATTTTTTCCATGTTGTACCTCCTTATTTGGAAATCGTTACACGTCCGTTAAATGTACCTGTTACTGTTTGATACCCCGAAGTTGTGATTTCAGTACCGTTGATTTTTAAACCTTTGATGAAATATCCAGATATGTGGGTATTATTGACGAACTTGATACCAGGACACACAATCGCTCCTCCAGATGTTTTGATAATAAAACTGGATTGTTCTCCAGCAGTTTTTAATTTAAGCCTAAACTCATACAACCCTGTAGTTGTAACTCTATAGCTAGTATTGTTGACTGATTTCGTTGTACTGTTATATGTATATGATAATATGCCGCTATCACATATGATGGTATCACCCTTATTGAACATCCAAGTTACTTTAGTATATACACCATCATTGCCAGCTGATGTTTTAGTAAAATCAATAGGATAAACATACGACCAGTAAGCAGCATCGTCATCACTATTATATTTATATGTGATAATAAGAATGTCACGATATTTACATGGATACACCGCCCATGTTGCCGTCGTTGAGTTGGTTTCAAATTTACCATCATCATCACGTGATGTCATTTCGCTAATATCCCGACTGGTTATTTTTGTAATGTCATAAGAATCTTTTTCATCATGATATACATATACATTTCCGAAATACCCAGCATAATATATACTTGTACTTACATACTCTATCTCGTCTCCAGCTGTAATATACAGAGTCGTTCCTCGTGGATATGAATATGGTAAGCATTTTATTGTGTTTGAAGCTTTCACACTATCAAGTTTATCTGACGAGACTTGTGTAAGTGCTACGGTATGCGTTGATTTTCCAATTTGCATTTTCCATTTATCACGGTACAACGCAAAAGTTCGATTCCAAAGAGATCCATAGGTATATCCATCAAGATACATATACAAATTTCCAAAATATACGTTATAATATTCACCATCGTCAACAATGTTCACAATTCCAATGTTTTCATTATTTGCCGCCCAGACACGATCGAACCCTTTATTGCTTGTTGATGTACTACTCCAATTCGTACCTGCATGTGAGAAATTGAGTGTACTATTCGATTGTGAATATCCAATGACACTGCATCCAGATGATGAATTATCTCTTACAAGAAGTACCTGATATTCCTGATTTTCTGAATATGTAGAAGATTTGCACATATATACGAAATATACAGAACCATCTAACATAATATGGGAATATGAAAACAGATCCGAACCGCCGTTATTTTGATAACTTGTTGACCAATTAAGAGTGGTACCGAAAGAAGTATTTAATAACTGCGTACGTGTACCGGTTTCTATATTATATTTATATAGACACGTGTTAGCTGAAGAGTCAGTTAAATAATAGATATATTTATCTACCATAACCGCGCAGTAACAATTCGCACTAATCAATACAGTCGTAGTATACCCACTGTCATCAAATGTATTATTTGTGTTGACTGTCATTTTATGACGTGTTAACTTGGCATTATAATTATCATACATATATGTACCATCATTACCAATGACGTTGTATATTGGTGAATATATAGTTTTAATGGATTTACCTACTTTAACCGTACTCATGTTAATTTTTGTGGAGTTATCAATAATTGCGGTATTCGGAGATCCATATACAGATTCGCCATTTCCAGATCCGCCACCAATTCCAGTACCAGTTCCTATTGTATTCATATTAAGAGGCATATCATAAACCTCCTCTCACAACTAGCGATGCTGTTAAATTAACACTAGGTTTTTCACCCCAAGCATATATCGTTATTTTTCCAGCTTCCTGTTTATATCCAGAAATTTTATAACTACCCAAAGCATCTACTAATGCTTGTGTGTTTGTATTGATAATCAAATCTAATACGTTGCTTGTAGTAATTTTCGCATTCGAAATGACATATGAATATGGGGCAGTAGTTCCGCTCCAGCTACTTGCATTTAAGGTAATATTCGTTAAATTGCTATTCAATTTAGTAATGTTAGATGCATTGGTCGCAATCTTGTCAGCTAACGTCTTGATTGCACGTGCATCTGCGATCTTGCCTTCAGTCGAAACAGTCAGTTCATTTGAAACGATACCTTTGACGTCGTTGTAAACAACTGCTGATTTGAATGCTAAAGATCCAAATGCATTTGCTAAAGTTTGTGCCGAAGTTACAGTACTCGGCAAGTTTCCATTTGAACTTCTGGAGATGCTTACATCGTCTCCTGTGTTCTTAAGGTTCAGTATACTCTGGTTACCAGACGAATCGTACTTAATTAATTGAGCATGATAAGTCGTTGTTGTCGCCATAGATACTTACCTCCTTTCTAAGTTTGTTACTCAAAAATCCATCGCAGGTGTGTGTTGTGGCGATCTCATTTTAAGCAAAATTTGTAAAACTCAAACTCATTATGACAATGTTTAGAATCGCAAATTTCATCTAAATTATAATTTATACAAAACAGGCCTACTTTGGTGAAAGTGACCAAAATGGTCATTTTACAGAACCGTTATTCAGTCAGATGATTTGAATAGCAATTTAGGCTCTAAAGCCGATAAATATAAGAAAGTGAATATCACATTAGCAAATGGGTCCTGGTCTGGTTCTAGCGTACCATATACATATACGGTATCAGTAACTGGTGCGACTGCAACTAATGATATCAATATTGTCTTAAATTCCACAGATACTACTACCGCAAACGCGTGGATGGATGCATCTGTTGTAGCTGGTACTCAAACAAGTGGTAGTATTACTTTATATGCATATGGAAAAAAACCCTCTACAAATATACCAATTACGGTATTAATTGGAAGCGAGGTGAGATCATGATCGGTATTAAAGGGGTTGCTAAAAAACCAATTACGGATGCTACTGCAAATCCAGAAAACGTGCTTGCTTCAAAGATATTCTATAATAACAATGGATATCAAGTTGGAACTTTAAGCAAAAACTCTGTCGAATCTATACTGAAAGTAACTGTGCCGGCCGGTTCGTATAATGAATGTATATACCTCGCAGATAACGAATGGTTCAGTAAACTTACAGTCCCAAGTAATACGTTATATCTATCACATACAATGGACTCATATGGAACTGATACGGTAGAAAATATATCACGAAACTTCAGTGCATCTGGTAGCATGTGTTTATATGATAACTTATATGTAAATTTAAGTGGTGATTATAATTACATGGCAAAACTATTATATTTAGATTTAAGTGCATATAATATATCAGAAATACGTGGTATCAAATGGATGAATCTTAATACGAATACACCACGTGAATTCAGGCTTACATTTGGATTACCAACATCTGTTATGGATTTTAAGACTGATCCAAATAATGTAACACTGACTGTTAATTATTTAAGATATGAATATGGGAATGAATATCTTGACGGCACCGGCGATTATACTGATTGTGGCCCTCGCGTTATTGTAAGTCAATCCGCACTTATTATTGGTGTTAGCACCAACAGAACATCATGTCGTGCACTTAGTGCCAAAGTTAAAACAGATTTAACATTTGAAATTTCGTATATTTAAGGAGGAACTGCTATGCAAGTTATTTATGATTCAAAAGGAACGATTTTCATGCAAGGATCTGGATTCTCAAAACCAGAAGGAGATCTTACATATACTGAAATATCCATACCAGAAAATCAATACCTGGTAAAAATGGATACCACAAAAGATCCCGTGGAACCAATCTTCGCAGAATATCCAAAATCTGAGATGCAGATTATGAAAGAAACACTCGAGCAGCAGCAAGCCGATCTTGATTACTTAAAATTACTTTCCGGAGACGAGGAGGTATAACGTATGAGTGTTCGTATTTTCGGATCTGGAAAGGCGTTGTACCAACAGATAATACGTTAACATTCGTATATTACGATTAAAATATGAGCTATAGGACTTAGATCCTATAGCTCATATACATTTGCCATTTGTTCGTAAATAGTATCATCCGGTAAACTTGTAGCAATTCGTCGTTCAAATTTTGGATGAACTTTGTACGCTTTCATTTTGTGAGTCTTACGATATAACTCAATTGCAGGAATCACAGGTTCCATATACTTCTCCCATAAATGGAAACTATTACAATGGCTTAAGATTCCTTGATAGGCATTAAACGTGCCAAAATCATGTTCAGTAATCATTTTACCATCTTCATATTTCTTACGTAATTCCAGCATCCTTTCAATCATGCGTTCTTTCGTTCGTCTACGAAGTCTTGTATACCCGTGATAAAATACATATCCACAGAAATCAACACCTCGGCCATCTACTGGAAAGACCTGATAATTCCCCTTTAGTTCCAGATGGTATTCTTTTTCAAGTAACCACATTAAATTATTATGTAAGAAGAATTGAAGCCTCTTCTTACTGGAACTATAAAGTGTCATATCATCCATATAACGAACGACTTCTTTAAAGTGGTACACCTCCTTGATTTTATGATCAAGGTCAGACAAATAAAAGTTCGCCAGATATTGTGAAAGATAAGATCCAATGGGAATCCCTCGGTCTCCTGGCGGACTATCAATAATCAAATCGAGTAACCATAACAGTTCTGGATCCTTGAAAATACGACGGAGTTTCTGTTTTAGAATTTCTCGATCTATGGATGGATAGAAATGATGGATATCAATCTTTAGACAATATTGTGTTGCTTTTACATCTCGTAAGTATGCTTCTGTTAATTTGATACACCGGTCTTGTCCTCGACCTGGTAACGAAGCACACGTATGAAACGTAAACGTGCGCGCTAAATGGGTTTCAATTTGTAGGATAATTGCCCATTGAATAATACGATCTGGAAAGTATGGAAGTTTCATCAAAGTTCGATCTTTTCCAGATTCATTGATTACTTCGACAATATATTTACCTACTTTATATGTATGGTTGAGAAGTATATCCCGAATTTGCGCAAAATAATAATCCGGATCACTATCAACCATCTTCACTTCTTTGTAGAAAAGTTTGTCTTTTCTAGCATGTTTATGTGCTTCTCTAATATTTTCAATTGTACAAATTTTCTCGTACAGGTATCCAACTCTAAGCATATATTAACCTCCTGCAAGTTTTGATTGGGCGATTGACTTTCGATAGTCTTCGAAATACTATCAAAAGAAGTACCCTACCAACAACCGTCTATCCTGTAAGTTTTCTACCAAGTGGTAAGGTCGATGCTCCGTATGGTATAAGCATACCATGGTTATTCCTGTGTATAGTATAGGTTCTCGACGTGTTTAACGTCATCGCCTAGACGAGAACCATAATTGCTATTGCTATTATCACGGGAGTTATTGCACCAAAAGTTGAACAACCCATAATCGGAATTGGAATTCCAATTGCCTCCAACATTAGGAACGTTGCCGCTATTGAAATTGGCATTGTCGCAAAAATATGTTGAAGATGAACCTGTTCCAGAGTTTCCATCTACCACAAAACCAGCTTCGGTAGTACCAATACACAATGTATAGAAATTACCACCCCAAGAACTGTTAGAACCAAAAGAACCATTGTCCGTATATTTATTCACATCTGTAATGGTATCATCTGTGGTTGTCCATACATGATAATTTCCACTGTAAAAATTGTTAACAAATTGATACAAGTGTCCCCACAAGTCTTCCAGTCCGAACGCTTTAACGGAATTTCCAGAACTAGACGTACCATAAAAGAGTCCTTTTGTATTTGTAGAACCAGTTGGCGTGTTATCACCGGTACAACCATATCCAATCGTAGACTGTGAGTCCAAGTTACCTTTGAATTGAAGTACGTACATTACCTGTACAAACAACCATTGAAACCATCCAAGGCATCCATAACCAGTTCCATTGTTTTTACCATATGAATCAAACTGATTTAATGAATAATTTACAGATGGAGTTTTGTTAGACAAACTACGAAGTTTATTTCCGGTTACGTATCCAAGATATACACCCATATAAAAATAATCTTTGTCTGCGGATCCCCTCTGATGAGCATAGTACTTGAAATTGGGGTCATTTGGATTATCTGTCATGGACACTTTTACAACCTTTCCAGAACGAGATATCTTTACACCACGACGCGGGAACTGAATCATAACATCACCAGCTTTACCTGAAGTAATATCAGCAGGAGATCCATCTTCAAATTTGGTATAATCATTTGGGTTTAAATATCCAACAACTTTTCCATCTTTAAATAAGCATGGTTTATACCCAAAAAATTCTTTCCAAGCTTCCACATCTTTTCCAGAGCTCATAGTAACTGCATCATCAGAATATGTTCCGATATTAGAAGGATTACTGTTTGCAAGGTTTAAAATAACCGTCATAACCTTCCAAGGAATTGGGGTAACGGTTGCCTGTACTTGTTCGTGGTTGTATACGCCGTCTGTACTACAAGAGAATGCTCTGTAGTAATACGTCGTATAGTTCGTTAATCCACTATCTGTGTACGCCTTGGACTTGTATTGGTTTCTCGTAGAGTTTGTCACTACAACGGTTCCGTCGTTTTCATCTACGGGATAACTTCCGGTCTTACGTACAATTCTTGTGTAAGCCCACTCTACTGGATATTTGTCTGTGGTGGTATAATCTTCTGGATCTTCCCACTTTAAGAGAACTGCTCCATTCGAGGGTTTTGCTGTCAGGTTCACACAAGGTTTTGGAGCATACTGTCCTAAAGACGCTCCCCATAAACCTGGATTGGAACCAATTGTTACCATTCCACCCATATTATGATTTCTCCTTTCCGTGTATTAGCAAGACAACTGGTAAGTCTACTTTCGGTTTCTTACCATATGCTTTAATTGTGACAGATCCCGCAGCGACAGCTCCAGGCACAAAAGCAGAGGCAACGTATGCCAAAGCTTGTGCATCCGTTACCGAAGAAGCAGGACTAATGTCCACGTTGCTGTTTGCTAAAATTTTAGAGTTTGAAATCTTGTAAGAATACGGAGCAGAAGCACCTGTCCAGCTAGCTGTTGCTAAAGTAGCAGTTATTGTTTGGTCTTTCGTTGCATCCAAATCGGTCGTCAACGTAGAAATCTTGCCTGTGTTTTTAGTGACATTGGTGTTCGTTAATTCTAAATTGCTATTCCGAGAATAAAAGATTTCATCACTGTGAAAAACAGTGATGAGAAAAACTTCTGGTTTCAGAATAGCAATTTAGCAGCAATAACCTTAGCACCCGCTAACTGGACTGGTAGTTCAGCTCCATATAGTTACGTTATTTCTAACTCTAAAATTACTACCACCAATGTATTAGACTTGATTATAAATGCAAATACACAGAATTTAATAGATGCCATTGGTTCTTATAAGATCAGTGGCTATAAACAAGAAACCGGTAAAGTAACGATATATGCCTGGGGAGAAAAACCTTCAATGAACTTATCCGCTACTTTAGTTGTGAGAGGAGGTTTGTGATATGCCTCTTAATATGAATACAGTCGGTACTGGGAGTGGTATTGGTGGAGATTCCAGCACGTCAGATAATATCATGGTTATTACTCCTAGTGAAATATATGATACATATTCAGATGTATCACCAGTATACTATATTTCAAATAGTTCATTTCCAAAAACTAGAACTTTAAAAAATGCTGGAACCGCCGAAACGTATATGCAACAAATTTTTATATTTAAAAATGAATTGTACGCAATTACTATAAATAACCCTTATATTTATACAAGTTCATACAATACATCGAATAATAACATAGTAGCATATATGAATAAGGTGACTTATTCCGAGGGATCACTACAATTTACAAGATTATTTTCGTTTACGACATGTATTTATTACTATATAGACGATCAACGGCAATACGGACGAAGTCGATATTCACTCGATTCCAGGCCACTTGCAATTCCATCAGCCGATTATATCTATTATGCAAGTTATATACAAGTAAAAACCGTCGATCCTGGTACAGGAAATACTACGTTTTCATACAGAGATTCATTGTGGAGATTTGATGGTACTACATCCGAAGAAATGATTTTTTCAACTCCAATTGGATTTAGTAAGGCACGTACGTTTACCCAATTAGATCATGCTTGTAAACGAATACTTGTTGGAAGTATTAGTTCATCGTCCACTTCTTGTTATATTATAGATGTACAAAAATATACGATAAGTACAGGAACATTTCCAAGTGGTATCACAACTAACGTAAAAGGATATTATACACCAACGTCGGCTGTTACATACGGTATGCAAATTATGGATAATATGGGATACTTTATTTGGGGATATGGTAATACCTCTGGTAATTACTTTAGAGCATGGTCTACATGCGGTGTTAGTGTAAATGATGATAATTCTATAACTTTATCAAATGTAACTGTACAAACTACAAATAGCTATTATTTTTTTGGAGAAAATTATCCCACCAGCGAATGTGGAATTATAACACGGGCGGTCCATTATCCAGGTACTTCTACATACTGGTGTAGTCCCGAGATGTTCATATATAATCCGGAAACAAAGTTAACAACAAAATATCCCACAGATTCGATAAATGGGATGTTGACTGGTGCGTACATGGTAAATGATAGTAATGACCCACGATCATTAACTGTAATCGATCATATGAATAATAACATTTTGTATATAGCTACAGGTGCACATTATAGCAGTAATAGTGATACCGACAGAATCACATATGTACAATATGAATCTATCAATGGCGTCACATATATTACAAATAAAAGTGACACACCAGAATCTATATTACATGGGTACTTTAAGAAGGGTGATACCGTATATTGCTCATCTAAAATTACAGATTATAAATTATCATCAGTCAATTCATATACATCATATAAATCCACTCGTGTATTTAAAATCCCATCTGATGGAAATTATGACATTCGCTCGAATCATCAAATTCGAGAATACAGATCCACATGGATCGTGGAATCCGTCGTCGGTGGATTTTCATTTATTACTATTAATAAGATATCAGACACCAAGATTTCTGGATATTTTATCAAAGATATGATCGTGAATGATCAAACCATTACTGTAGATGGAAAACAAGAATTAACATTCAAAGATCTAAATAAAACCGGTGTATATGTAAATATGAAAGGAGTTAAATGATATGACAAAATCAGGCTATTACTATATGGGCGACGCATCGCGAGGAGAACTATGTTATGATATCCTTGAAAATGGCTTTGAAATATTTATTGGCGAATCTGCCAAATATCCATCATATAGACAAACTGAACCATTCATTCCTAATCCAGATGTTAGTTATGAAGAAAATGCGATATTATATTGCAAAGGGTTATCTGTAGAACACAAAACAATTGATCATGAAGAAGCAGATCAATTATATGCTTCGCACACTGATATCGAGAATCTCCGTAGCGATATCGATTATCTGATGCTTCTTACCGATGCAGACTCTGCAACCGAAGAAGAAACAGAATAACAAGATTTATAGAAGGATTACCAACCGGTAATCCTTCTATCATTTCAGTCACCATCGTTGTCTACATAAGACTCCGGATCATTTTTATCCATTTTTACAACAGCATCCATTTACATACCCTCATTCCTTATAATACTCTACCAGAGCCTGCACAAAATCTTCTCCGATATGACCAGGATAGTTTTCGCAAACCTTATCGCAGATCATTTCAATTGCTCGGCTAATTGGAAACTCCTGATTTCCAATTACTTTAAATTCGTCCGGAATTTGTAATGGACTTGTAAGCAGTACACAGAAATCTCGTATTTTTACACTCACATAGTCGTCCACATCAAATGCAAGCATCCCGATTCGTCCATCTTTATTTAAATCAACCGCCCACTGCATATTTGCTGGGTCGTTGATGTGGAAATAACTTCCGTTATCGACTCCGCTGCATACGGTATAGTACATTGGTAACTTGCTGGCTACAAGTAATTTCCAGCACGGATCATCTGGATTTCCAAACACCCCGGCATCAATTACAATTGCCGTTTGTCTAAGTGATTGTGTGGCTGCAATTTCCCAGCCACAATCACGTAGGCATTTAAATGCACGTTTGTTATCATCATTAAGTTTAATAATTGAATCACTCATATTCAGTCCTCCCTATAGTAGTTCACAATTGCGTTAACTAAATCTTTCGGAACCCGTCCATAATGCTCACAGATACAATCAATCATTGCACGAATAGCGTCTTCGGTATGTACAGGGCGCTTATGAGCACCATATGCAACACGGCACTCAGTGTTTTCATCAAATGGATTTGTCAATAGCACACCAATATGACTAAAGTTTGCAATGACTGGATTGATACCATCCGGATAAAATCCTAATTTGCCTGTATTTGGGCTACAGTACCATCTTGGATCTTCTGGATTAGAGATCCTTGTATAAACCGTATCCATACTTTCTTTTGCATGGCTGTTCTGATAGAATACTGGAAGGCCCAGTTCCAGGATTAATTTCCAACACTTATCTTCTGGGTTTCCAAAAGAGTTCATCTCAAGTACCCAGAAAAGATTTCCATCTTTTGTATAACATAATTCACCACCACAGCAGTTGATTAACGGGAAAGTGGTTAATACTGCAGTATTGATTTTAGTTTCTTTTGCCATTTCAGTGTCCTCCTTGACGTTTGCAATGTCTAATTCAGCAGCGTCGACATCATAAGACTGCTTGAGACCATCTTGTTTGGTATCTTCCCCTTTTCTTTCAGTTTCAAGAAGTTCTACGATCACCTCACGAACCCATTTCTTAAAGTCTTCCAACGTAGATCCAGAATCTTCTAAGATACTTTCGGGAGTTGATTCTTCTGGTTTCACATCAGGCATCTCACTCGCCTCCTTCTCTGGTTCGTTTACTTCTTGGTTTTTGAGTTCCTTAATCTTTTCTTTGAATGGTCCGCCGATATATTCGGTCTGGATTGTTGCGCAATCTGGTGCAGTTTTATTGTGCTCTTCATACTCACGGATATCTTTTTGTAACTTATCTACCCATTCGCCGTATGTAAGTTTTAATTTGTCCCCCTCTTTCCACATTTGTTTATCTAATCGGATTATTGGTTCCGATGGATTTAAGTGAGGGATAATATCATCGCTTACAAGCACTGGCTGACAGAGCCAAGGGTATACTTGATACATCGTATCACCAGCCGTAATCACACATGGTAGATCATGTTTATAGCTGTTAAAATCGATAAATACGTAACTTGGAGCAATATGCAGATATCCACAAATATATCCTGGAAGTTTGTTATATTCTACAAATGGTACAACGTCCTCATATTGAACGTCTATCACAAATGCATGGAAACGGGTTTCCCGGATTGGTGGGATAAGAAGTGGGGTCATAGAAGATGTTCGATCCCGTTCCTCTTGCTCATATTCCTTGACCTTTTCTTTGAATGGGGTGATAATGTCTTCTTTTACCATTCGTTTTTCTTCCGGAGCTCCTTGGCTATAACTGGACACATCTTCTTCATAAGATCGTGCATTTTCTGCAAAGTCTTCAAAATCTACAGGATGCTTCACGTCCTTTCCCCAGTTTGTATAAGGGATTTCAATTTCCGGCTCCTTATATGATAAGTGCTTTACGATGTCTTCTGACACAATAACGGGTTTTCCATTAATAAACGTTGATAGGTCTCCTTGCAACTTGGATGGTTGAAAATCATAGTCATGAAAATCGATCTCAATGGTCGGATTTTTCTCGAACATCCATGCACAGATATATCCAGGTAAAGAAAAGTTTTTGTGAAACGAAAGTCTTTCCTTTAATGGAACATCAATTACAAATCCTTTGAATTTTTCTTTATCCGGTGTTTCCATTAATATTCCGGTCATCACATAATGCATACCATTTTCCGGATAAAACCAGCTAGTTGGATAGTCTCTTCGTTCAATTCCAAATAACAAAGATTCGCTACAATCACTGGTTCCTAATTGCCGTTTGGCATAATCTGTTTCTACACTTTGAATGAAATTGCGCATACGGATATAATCACAAGGATCTCCACCATTACGGACAATTGCATGGAATTTACGTAGATCGTAACAAGGCATTTGATCTGCTGGTTCTAATAAATACAAATCTTTCGGGATCACCATCAATTCCCAAGGTTTGCTTAAAGACATCAGACGGTCAAGTGTTGCAGTTCCACGTGTTAGCTGCATTTTGTTATGTTCGGTATCTGGTAATACCGCAATAATATCGAAATTCTTCGTTTGAGAAACCATCTCGATCATACGACTCAATTCCTGACAGTCTCTCGTAACATTTTGAATGTAAAAACAAGCAAAGCAACGGTTGTTGTATTCTGATCCATTTAGAAACAGAGACGTGATTTTTAAGTTAGTTGCTTCCATCGGTATCCTCCTTACACTTATCGGAATCTAGTGCTCGCATAATTTCGTATCCTAAAGTCTTCAAGTTTCGTTCGGTATTTACAGCATCTGCGGTTGCAGCAATTGTAATTCCTTTTCCTAAGTTATGGAAGAAGTTATCCCATGATAATGGTTTAAACTTAGCGACGGTGGTTTCCCAAACATCCTCCGAAAACGAGCCGGAACAGCTGTATTCACCATATGCTTCTGATCCTAAAACCTCGAGTAAATCATATTTTGTCAGGATCAATCCTATGGTTCCTCTCATTTTCAGGTCAACGGATATCTGAAAATCACACGGAATCCCATCAATATATTTGGGTCCTAATTGCTTTATATTCGTAATATCCAAATGTCGAATATGTAATTCATGTGCACAACGATAAGATTTCGGATACTCACCATATACAATATACCAGTTATAGTAACGACTACCAGTTTCCTGAAGCCATCGCTCTAAATGTCCTTCACCAACAATGAACTTATCTAATCCGGTAATCCAAAACTGGTCATACATGTTTCCATATGCATGCGCTTCTTCTGGTGCAGGAACTCCATAGATCTGCACATTTTTTAAGTACTCTTGATAATTCATAATTCCTCCTATTCTCCTATATATGAGTGACGCAATCGATTAATTAACTTGGTACGATTGGTTATCAGCTCATTGATTTCGTGCCCATACATATTCTCAATCGAGTCACTAATCACGTTTTTTACCACGTCAAATGTAACTTGATTGGATACTTTTGTAATTTCTTGGTATTCGCTTACCGGTCGTTCGAGTACCGGTGTATCACTTTCATTATACCAGCTACTTCCTTTTTCTGCGATTACAAGTCCCGGCATTCCTTTGGTAATTTTTGTAAGATCCACGGGTTTTGCCATCTCGATAAAGGATCGGTTACATAGTAACCAGTATTTCATATCTTGTAAGTAAACTTTAGGAACGTCTCTTCCTAATGCTAAACAGTAGACTTTTGTCTGATAATAGTCGTTGTGCCCGGCATCTCGTAAGATCTTTAAGAACGCATCGTCACGTTCGTATATCGTAATGCCGGAAAAATAAAAGCAGTATCCGGTATCTTCCGGACGTATCTTCATTGCATAAATAATATGATCATTCCAATTCATCAATATCAGTCATCTCCTCTTCTGGTTCTAGCAATCTCATTCGTCTTCCTCTTGCAGTTGCGCTAATTGAAGCAATCGGGTTTCTAATTTGGTAGCTTTATAAAATGCACCACAACACTCTTGTTTGGCTTCGATTAATTCCATCTGGCTCCAACTTGTCACCATCTTATATAAAGATTTCTGTTTCAATTCGAGATATGGCTCGATTGCTGCATGATATTGCTTGTCAAACTCTTCAGTTGGTAATTTGATAAGCATATCGTATGTCCCTTTTCGCATATATGGATTGGTAATCAATGCCGAGTGGATCTGTATGATCATATGCCACTGTTTGGTATACAGATGGGTACCATCTGTGCGCAGATCACTTACGTGTTCTAAGCATACGGTTTTGTAAAGATCTTTTTTTAAGTCTTCGTCATCGTTATCCGTGATTTCTGTCACGACACCAATCATCGGGTATTTCTTACTAAATAACGGATCTCCATAATTGTAGACATTAATCGGTACAAAATATAATTCCATGCCATCGTATATTCGGCATGGCATTGGTGTTTGTAACAATCGACTATGTCCAATATCTGTGATGCTTGTTACCAGCTGTTGCATTTCGTTATATTCCATGATGTCTCCTTTGTCAATCTTCTGATTTGTGTATATATTTTTTGGACCATTCACGGTCCAGTTCATATTCGGTTCCATTTAATCGATCGAAGATATGCCTTGTAATAACATTGCGCATTCCTTGATAATCATCTAATGCATTCTGTAAGTTGTTTAAACTGGTGATCGTTTTACTGATATCTCGAGCCGCTTGGACAGTAAATGCATCTAGTACGTCGGTGATTTCAGCTGGTTGTAAATCTGTCATAAACCGATCAATGATATCTGTTGTATTTGTCCAGAAATGATGGCTACACAGATCAGCTAAGTCTTTTGATTCATTCCATGACGGCAGGCAAAACACATAAATCAACTGCACCGTTCCATTATTGCCACCACAATAGACGCACCCTTCATCACCGACTCGAAACATGCTAGATAACATATTAAAACTAAGAACGACTGGCGAAACTGGTTCACATTCTGGACGGATTCCAATAAAACCAGAAAGACAGTAGTGCTTGTGTTCATTTCGTAAGAGATCCATGAATGGATCATTCATGTACTCTTCTTTCATTTCCAATAGATAAACAGGATTATAGAATCCATAGTGCGGGTCGTTATGCGTGGTACGCTTCCAACCATCGATCATTTTCGATTTGTCTAAATCGTCGTAATACATAATATAACCTCCTTAAATTTGGCTTACCAGAACGTTGCAAAAAAGATAGAACCCAAACAGGTTCTATCTTAATCCATACCATACCATTGAGTTGGTAATACGTTTTCTCGTTCTTCTGCTTGTGCTCGTGCTACTCGTTCGGCATAACTATTTGGATTCGGTATGCCCATGTAGTCACGTTTCGGTTTATGCTCTATAGGTACATCAAATGTCACCGGTTCGTGTGGTACAGTTAATTTACAACTGATGCTTTTTTCCTCTATCCAGATGTCATCAATATTTTTTTGTAGATTACTGCGTTTGTTTTCAAAATCTGGATCATCCTCGGATAGATTATTAAGCGTTTCTTGTAATGCTCTTCGCCGCCTAGTTAAATATCGACATCGTTCTCCAAGTTCATTGTTTTCTGCTATTGTCATAATATAACCTCCTATTTTATAAGATCTAACTGTAACAACCGATTTTCCAATGTGGTTACATTTTCCATAATCTTTTGGCATTTGACTCGTTGTACGATTAAGTCTATACGACTCCAATTATAAATCATATCGTACAACGGTTTTATGGTTTTCGTTGGTTTGACGACCTCTGTAAACTCTTTTTCAAATTCTGGATGATAGGCAAACGTCCGATACCACTCATCTATCGCATAAGGATTAGTAATTACCACATACGAAATCTTGATAATCATATGCCAGTGTCTTACGTAGAAGTCTTTTCCGTCTGTACGAATCCCTGAACCATCTGGTACAATTTTTAACTTTCCAAAGTCTTTCTTAAGAGATTCATTTTCTTTATCAGTAACATCTACCGCAAAATCTACCACGGTTCCGATCACTGGATAAACCTCTTTAAACAATGGGTCTTCGTAATTTTCCATCGTTAGTGGTAGCAAATACATTTCGGTATCATGGTATTTATAAGCCTCAACTGGCGTATGTAATAACTTGCTGCAGCCGATATCTCTTTTTGAAAACGATACCTCTTTCATTTCTTCAAAGTTCATAATATAACCTCCTTATTTGGCTTACCAAAACGTTAAAAGAGACATAGAACCTTAGTGGTTCTATGTCTCTTATTACCGGATTAAGCCGGATAGTCTTCACCTGTCAGAATTGTGTACTCCCAGTCATAAAGAAGGCCTTTTCTAACCAGATTTTTCAGTCTAGCTTTGGACCAGTTCTTCGGGTACCATTTATTGGAAAGTTCCCATCCTTTGGAGTGTTCTTTTCCTGTGATTTCTTCGTTTACGGATGCCATAATGAAATCCCTCACTTTCTAAATTTAGTTTATAGTTACAAGAATGTATCTATGTTAAAACCTTAAGCGGTTTTTAACCACATGCAGTTCTTAGATGGTGCAGTAGCGGAGATGATCCACTCTTCACAAGCATCCAGATGTGTCTTGTCTGCAGCAGACATAAGACCAGCAGCCTTCTGAGTTGCGGTACCATACTGTGTATCAGTTGGTTTTGCCCACTGTCCATCTCCACGAAGGAACATACCCTGTTTACCAGCAGCAGGCTGTGGTACAAGACCTGTAGAACCAGCAGCATTTGCAGAAGCAGCGGTAAATACTTTGTATGTTGTATCCTGTCCTGGGATTCCAAGTGCCGTAATGTCAGATTTTGTAACTGCTGTTGCTGCAGTAATATGTCCAAGTCCATCGGATGTAAACTTATAGAATCCAGATGCATATGCGGTATGTGTTGGATGTGTAAATTTGGTATCTGTAGGTGTTGCCCAAGTACCATCACCTCTTAAGAACTGAGATACGTTTGCAACAGCTGGAGCCGGTACAAGACCTGTACCACCAGCGGCACTTGTTGTAGCACCTTTAAATACATTATAGGTGGTATTTGTAGGTGTCTGCCAAGTTCCATCACCACGGAGATATTTTCCCTGTGCACCTGCACCTGGAGCCGGTACAAGACCCGATTTACCTGCAGCATCTGCGGTAGCAGCTACCATATTAGTATAAGTGGTGTTCGTTGGAGTTGCCCAAGTACCATCACCTCTAAGGTAGAGACCCTGCTGATTTGCAGCAGGAGCTGGTACCAGACCATTAGTGCCTGCAGCAGAAGCACTTGCCTTACCAAATGTAGCAGTAGATGCTTTTCCATCAAGAGCTGCCTGTAATCCAGTGATTGTAGAGATCGCCTGAGTATGAGCTGCTGGTGTAAATGCGGTTGGTTTTCCAGTTACATTTGCCCATGCAACAGCAGCTGCAGTTCCGGCTACAAATACCTCGTAACCATCTTCTGTACTTAACTTTGTATCATCTTTGATGAAGTACATCTGTCCAGTAGCAACTACTTTTACAACATCACCATTCTGGGCATTGTCTTTTGTCAGTTTAAATCTGGCAGTATCGTCTGCAACTGGAATTAATCTTTCCAGTGCTCCAGCTGGGATGTTACTTAAAGACAGTACACCAGTAATCTTAGATGCTGGGATATTATCTGTAATATCCGCAATTACATGCTTATGACCAGCTTTTGCAGCATCCGTAATACCATATCCAGCGAGTGTGGTTGGATTAGTACCAGCAGTTGCATGTCCATACTTATCGAATGTTACAGAACGATAAGTACCGGCTGTAATACCAGATTCTGGATGAGAATAGTTATTCGCATTAGCAGCGATACCATTCAGTTTTGATACCATTTCTGCAGTCATAAGACCACGTGCAGATGTTGTTGCATCAGAGATATCATCCTTGAATGCAAATTTACCTAAGTTCTCAATAAGGGTCTGTACATCAACGACCGCAGTAGGAACTTTGGTATTTTTTGTTGCGTCAACGGAAACGTCGGCACCAGTATTTTTAAGGTTAACAATGATCTGATCTCCACTTGTGGAGTAACGGATCAATTGGGCGTGAATTACCTGTGTTTCAGCCATAAATGTGAACCTCACTTTCTTTAAAGTTTTATTTTCTTAGCCTAATTATTAAAATTAGAGTCTTAAATACATGTTTTATAAGAGGATACCTTTACGGGTATCCTCTTATATTAATCCAGTTTTACCCAGATACAAGATTTGGTCGGTGTTGTCTTAGATACATAGACAATATCACCAAAGTCAAGTTTTGCCTTATCAGTGCTGGACATAAATCCATTTGCAGATGTTGTTGCAGCGCTATGACTATGGGTTGATGGTGCATATGTGGATGGCTTACCGCTTACATTAGCCCATGCTACAGAACCAGCACTTCCTGCGGATGTTGCATACTTAACACTCTTTGCAGAGTCAGCGGTATTATCTACATTGCCAAGGCCTACTTCACTCTTAGAGTAAGATGGCTTATTTGCCGCTTTCGCCCAAGGATGTACATCACTTGCTGGCATAGAAGAAGGTCTTCCACTTACATTACCCCAAGCTACAGAATTTGCACTGCCAGCACTATTAGCATATGATGCAGTACCACCGTCTGTACCAGAAACGGTACCAGTGTATGCTTGCTTATGAAGTGCAGTGCCAGCAGCTGCAATAGTAGCATAACACTCGGTAGATGTTTTTGCATCTGATGCAGAGGTTCCACTTGCTTCTGAAGAATTGACCAGAATCCAAGTTCTGCTAGCACCACCACGTGCGCCACTTGCGATTGCACGGAAATATGTTCCAGCATATGATCCTCCTGTTTTAAAGAAAGCATCTGCATAAGTCTTTCCAAAAACATTGTAAATTCCGACTTGTACGCTATCTGCACTTAAGCCACAACGAACCAGCCATTTTACCTCAACTGTCGATACTGAACTGCTGTTATTTGTACGTAATACAATTCGTACAATACCAAAGCCACCACCATTATAATCCTGTGAGATAAAGAATGTAGTTGATTTATCTGAATAGCTTGCACTAATGGTATCCAGTTTTGCGAATCGATGGAATGGATAATTGTTGCTGTCACCTACACTTGCAGATGAACTATAGTATCCAATATTCGCATTGGAATTACCACTACCATCGTAGTTAAAACTTAATGTAATATCAGTTCCGCCAGATACAGTTCTAGCAGCACTCAATTTATTTGCAGAGTTTGCAGCACCACCAGCAGAGCTAGATCCCGCATAATTGTGCGTATGAGATGATGGCGTATATGTAGATGGTTTTCCAGATACATTCGCCCATGCAACGGCATTTGCACTTCCTGCTGTTGTTGCGTATTTAACGCTCTTTGCAGAGTCTGCTGTATTATCAACGTTTCCAAGTCCTACTTCACTCTTGGAATAGGACGGTTTGCTTGCTGCCTTAGCCCATGCAGATACGTCGCTTGCTGGCATAGAGGATGGCCTGCCAGTTACATTTGTCCAGGCAACTGCAGCTGCAGTACCAGCAACAAATACTTCGTAACCATCTTCGGTACTCAGTTTTGTTTCGTCTTTGACAAAGTACATCTTTCCAGTAGTAGTTACTTTGATAACATCACCATTTTGAGCAGTTGCCGTTGTCAGTTTAAATCTGGCAGTATCGTCTGCAACTGGAATTAATCGTTCCAGTGCTCCAGCTGGGATGTTACTTAAAGACAGTACACCAGTAATCTTAGAT